>ERZ836829.721-NODE-721-length-31751-cov-49.388629_pt1 | contig 31751 bp, 25 predicted proteins | sample MGYA00519574_ERZ836829 | MGnify/ENA primary metagenome ERZ836829 (study PRJEB31850, sample SAMEA3708808) | human gut metagenome | biome: human gut; feature: human-associated habitat; material: faeces | place: China | collected 2014 ...
GTATGATAGGGGTCTCCAAAACCTTTGGTGGGAGTTCGATTCTCTCATCCCCTGTATTAAGAAAGAGTGAAGATACAAAATCTTCACTCTTTTTTCGTATTGTTTAAAAGAAAAGTCTAACAGAACAGGATTTACAGAATTTTAAGATATTTTTGTAAAGCAGGACTGTTTTTTATGGTGTAAATAAGGTACAATAGAGCCACAGAACATATTCAAAAATAATGAAAAATGAAACATGAGAAGGGAGTGGGTGTAACGTGAGCAGAGAAAAAAATGGAAGCCGCGGCACGGTAAAAGCTGTCATTTATCTTCTGATCGTAGTAATCCTTGCTGGAATGGTTGTTTATCTGACGCAGTCGCTGCGGCGGGACCGGGAGCCGGAGATTACGGGGACGTTTATTGACAGTAAGCTGGAGGCGGCGGGGGAGCTGACGTCGGCGAAGATGATTTATAACGGGCTGATTCATTACTCGGACGGGTCGATTCCGTTTCTGACGCAGAAGGCGTTTAATATGACATACCGTGCAGAGGTACGTGCGGGCGTGAATCTCGCGAAGGCGAATACGGAGGTGACGGATTCAGAAGTAACAGTTACACTTCCGGCAGTGGAGATTTTTGATATTTCCATCGACAATGATTCCATCCAGTATTACGATGAGAAGGCAGCGCTTCTGAACTGGGAGCGGAAGGAAGATGCGATGGATGCAATCGCGAGTGCGAAGGAGGATGTAGAGCAGCAGACGAAAGAAATGGATGACCTGGAAACGATGGCACAGGAACAGGCGAAAACACTGATTACCGGAATGCTGTCCGAGACGGTCGGGGACAAGACATTGGTTATAAAATTTGAAGAATAGTACATAGACGGGATGTCGGCACTTCTTTTTGGGGGATAAAAAAAGGAGGGCCGGTATTTCTTCTGGCAGAAACACCGGCATTATGAAAAAGAAAAATCTATATAAATTGGAAAGAATATTAGGTTGGGACAACGGTTGAAAGATAGAGGAAGATGATTTGTTGTCCCTTTGTTTTGATACGTTTAGTATAGTTGTCATATGTGAGGAAAGTGTGAATGGAGTTTGAAGAAACTTTGAAAAGATTTGTGAATGGCGCGGGTGAACATCGGAACATCCAAACGCCCGGATATCGCCGAATTTGCATAGAATTAACTTGAAAGTGAACACTGCTTCATGGTACAATCGTTTGGCATGTGTGAAATATGAGTTACATTTGAGAGGACAAAAACTATGGACTATAAACTGCTGCTGGACACCGCGGTCATGGCGGGAGAAATCCTGCTGGAAAGCGGGGCGGAGACGTGGCGGGTGGAGGATACCATGCTGCGGATGCTGCGCATGTCCGGCCTGAAAACTGCGGATGTACTGGCGCTGACGACCGGCTTTGTGGTAACGCTCGACGACCCGGCGATGGATTCCATGACTGTTATGCGCAGCGTAGAGAGCCGTGCAACGGATCTGAACCGGATCCATGCGGTCAATCAGCTTTCCCGCGATTTCTGCGAAGGAAATATCGACCTGGATGCGCTGTTCCACCGGGTGCGGGATATCTATCGTGCCAAGTCGGAAATTAAAAAAAATCTGCTCGCGATGATGGCGACGACCGCAGGCTTTGCAATCATGTTCGGAGCCGGGTTCTACGAAGTGCTGGCATCTGCACTTGCAGGTTTTATATCAGGAATCGGTGTTTACGGAGGAAAAAAAGCCGGGATGCAGTCGTTTCTTGTGAACTGTATCGGGTCATTTTTGCTGGCGGTCACATCTATTCTCTGTGTTCATTACCTGCCGGGGACCATGGATCTGAACGTCATTATCATTGCATCGATCATGCCCCTCGTACCGGGTGTGGCGATCACGAATGCGGTGTATGATACCCTGCACGGCGACTACATTTCCGGTGCGGCACGGATGCTTGAGGCGTTTGTAACTGCTGCTGCCATCGCAATCGGCGTGGGACTTGGCATGCTGCTGCTCCGTCCGCTGGTGCGGTAGAGAAAACCGATACAGAAAAAAGATGAGGTTAAAGCAAAAATATGAGAATAGCAGGTGAAATCATCCTGAAATCCCTTGGAGCCTGGGTTGCAATCTGGGGATTTTCAAGACTGTTGAACGCACCAAAAAAGCTGGAATGCTACACGGCCGGTGTCGGTATGATCGGCTGGGCGGTCTATCTGATCGTGGAAGTATTCAACGACGGCATTCTGATGAAGAACTTTCTTGCCGCCGTTGCCGTCGCCCTGGTTTCCCAGGCAATGGCGCGTCATTTCAAAGCGCCGGTGATCCTTTTCGTGATCCCGGGCATTCTCCCGATGGTGCCGGGAGCCGGTATGTACCGCATCGTCTACTCGATTGTTATGGGGCCGGAAAACATGGTTGGAACGTATCTTTTAGAGACAGCGACCGCGGCAGGCGCAATTGCCCTTGGAATTTTCCTCGGAGAAGCGCTGCAGAAGGTATTTTTTTACGAATTCCATAGGTGATTTACGAAAAAAGTGAGAAATTTGCCAAAACCAAATTTTTTGCTTTTTTTTGTCGGATTTTATGATATACTTAACAGTGTATGTGCCCTTGGACGAAAGAAGAAATCTATAGGGGCATTTTTAAGGAAAAAAGAAGAGAAGTAAGTAAAGTGCAGACACAGAACTATGAGGAGCAAAAAATATGAAGTTTGAAGATGATGATTTAAAGGACGGTAAACTTTGGGCTGCCCTGCAAAAAGAGATTGACCGTGACCTGGCGGAAAAGGAGAGCGGTGAAACATTCCAGGAAGAACTGGCAGACATCGAAGACTCCATTGAATTTGAAAGCAAAGAAACAAAAAGCGAAGATCACATCCCGGATGAGACTGCAAATTTAAGTAATCTGCGAAGTGTCCTTGAGGCAACTGAGCGTGCAAAAGACGAAGAAGCGAAGCAGAAAATGAAGCAGACCAAAGTGGAGCCTGTGACGCAGGACATCGAGATTCCGGAATTTACAGAAGAGGAAGAAATCGAAGAGACGCCGGCTGAGACACCGAAGAAAGTCTCACGTGTAAGCCAGACAACCGAAAAACTGGAAGGTCTCGTTGATTTTGATGACGATCCGGTGGAGACAAAAACAGAATCGGAACCGGAAGAAGTGATGGTGGATGATGATCTGATCATCAACGATCCATTCGCAGATGAGGATGATCTGCTGGGAGAAGAGAAGACAGAGACCAAGGGTTCGGAGAAAGAAGTGCTTGGTGATCAGGTGGAAGCCGCAATGGAGCGCCTCGTCAGCGACACGGTAGGCCATATCCCAATGCCGGAAATAGACGATGAGGATGATGACTACGACGATTATGAGGATGACGACGAAGAGTACATTCCGCATGGCGCAAAACCGCAGAAGAAAAAGGGAAAAGGCGGTGCGGTTATCGCCGTTGCAGCCGTTGCTGTTATTGCTGTGGGAGGCTTTTTCTATGGAAGCAAAATGTTCCATTACCAGAATTATTTTTTCAACGGAACAACCATCAACGGAGTAGACTGCTCGGATATGACGGCCAAAGAGGCAGAAACGAAAATCAAAGAGCAGGCTGCAAACTATACCTTAAATGTAAAATTCAAAGACAATGATACGAAGAGTGTCAGCGGAAAAGACATCGACTACACCTACGCCGGAGACGGCAGCGTGGAGAGCGTGTTAAAGAAACAGAACAGTTTCCTCTGGTTCCTGGGAAATGGCGGAAAAGAGAAAGATTCCCAGGTCACCATGCAGTACAGTCAGGAAAAACTGGATGCGGTGATTGATGGATTTGACGAATTCCAGTCCGCAGACGGTGAGAATGCACCGGCCAGCGCCTACATCACCTTCCAGAACAAGGAGTTTGAGATTGTGGATGCTGTTATGGGTGAGGGAATGGATCTTACCCTTGCAAAACAGTGCATCGAAAACGCGCTGATCAATGCGGATACCGAAGTGGATCTTGAAAAAGCAGGCGTTTACGACGGAACCTTGGTAACAGCAGATGACGAAACACTGAATGCACAGAAGGATCAGTTAAATGAACTGGTACGCGCAAGCATCACATACAGTATGCCGGATGGAACAACACAGGTTCTTGACGGAAATACCATGAAAGACTGGCTGGCGGTCGATGCGGATGGAAATTATTCCAAAGATGAAAACCAGTGGAATGAAAGAGTAAAAGAATATGTGGCAAATCTTGCGGCAGCGATTGATACCGATGGCAAGGATCACACCTTCCCGGCAACCGGTATCGAAGGCGGCGTGACCATCAGCCAGGAAGGCTACGGATGGAAAGTGGATCAGGAGCAGGAGATAGCAAAGATCGCAGAAGAAGTAGATGCTCACGCAGCAGATGCAAGAGAGCCGCAGTATGCGCAGAGAGAGTTTGCTGCTTCCACAGAGAACAACGGATTCGGCAAGACGTATGTTGAGGTTGATGCCAGCCGTCAGCATATCTGGCTCTACAAAGATGGAAATCTGGTTGTCGACGGTGACTGTGTAACCGGTCTGATGGAGCAGAGCAGCTACACGAAGCCGGGTATCTACACAACCGCAGCAAAAGAAAGCCAGAAAAAACTGCACGGAGAGCTTCAGGCAGACGGCAGCTATTCCTGGGAAAGAGATGTGGATTCCTGGATTCCGTTCAACGGAGAGATTGGTTTCTACGATGCTTCCTGGAGAAGTAGTTTCGGCGGAAACCTGTATCTGACTGCAGGATCGACGACAGGATCTGTTGCACTTCCGACTGCAGTGGCACAGGCATTATATGACAATGTCGATGACGGAACACCGGTTATCATTTATTATTCCGAAGCTTATGAGGTAAGTGAAGACACGCTTACTGTGACACAGGCACCGGAAGCAGATGACGAAAATGTCGATGATACGACGAATACCACGACAGTAACGCCGACGAGAACGCCATCCTACACGTACGATGATTACACGCCGTCAACTCCATCAACCCCATCAACTCCATCAACCCCGTCTACGCCGGAACCGACCGCAGCACCGACCGAGATCCCGTCTACGCCGGAGCCGACCGTAGCACCGACCGAGACCCCGTCCACACCGGAACCGACCCAGGAGCCGAGCGCACCGGATCAGGGAGACCATACGGGTGACGATGATTACCCAGGTAAGGGCGAGAGCTGAGAAAAGAAGAAATAGAACATAAAAAATACGCATTCCGTTATCAAAACAGGAATGCGTATTTTTTATGAGAAAGAAACTGTTAAAAATTAATTTTCCGGTACGAACAGTGTGACAAGATCCATCGGGGAAGTGATGGTGTAGTCCGGGTTTTCGGTCTGACCAAAACCGTATGCGGCATGGACAAACGGGATTCCGGCCTCGTGTGTCGCCTTGTAGTCGCCGTCGGTATCGCCGACATAGACCGCGTGCTGCAGATGGTTCTGTTCGATGATTGTACGGATGTTGTCTGCCTTTGCCTTTCCGGTATCGCCAGGACAGAGATGGCCTTTGAAATAGTGACCGAGGCCTGTGGCTTCCAGAAAAACTTCGATATAGCCCGCCTGGCAGTTGCTTACGATATAAAGCGGGTAATGTCTGGAAAGAATAGAAAGTGCATCGACAAGTCCCGGATAAACAGGAGCCGGTGTCGCAAGAAGTGCCTCATGCTCTTTGGCACAGCATGCCTCGATCAGTTCTAACTGGCGCTCCTTTGGATATTCGTGGAAAATGACGGCGGCGATATCCGGGAGCAGGCGGCCGAACAGGCCTTTTAACACGGCTCCGGTGAGGTTTGGTGTCATATCAGTTTCTTTTTCCATAATCTGATTCCATGCGTCGGCAACAACGTCTGTGGAGTCCCACAGGGTGCCGTCAACATCAAAAATAATACTGTCGATCAAGAGTTTTTCCTCCATATCTTAAGGGTTTTGGTTATTCTTTTAAAGTATTTATTAATTTTAATCAAAAACACGTGAGAGCGCAATGTTTATTTTGCATTTTGGAGGAAAATGTGGCAAAATAAGAATGATATATTAACAGGAGATTACTATGCAGGACACAATCACAAAGCCATTATTGAAATGGTATGGCGAAAATAAAAGAGTGCTGCCGTGGAGAGAAAAAAAGAACCCGTATGAAATCTGGGTTTCCGAGATTATGCTCCAGCAGACGAGGGTGGAGGCGGTCAAGCCGTTTTATGAGCGGTTTATGCGTGAACTGCCCAATGTCGCAGCACTTGCGGTCTGTCCCGAGGAAAAGCTTTTGAAGCTCTGGGAAGGCCTTGGTTACTATAACCGTGTGCGGAATATGCAGAAGGCCGCACAGAAAATTATGGAAGTGTATGACGGTGTATTTCCGGCAGATTACGAAGCCTTAAAAGGACTTCCGGGAATTGGAAATTACACAGCGGGAGCCGTTGCATCGATCGCGTTTTGCATTCCGGTGCCGGCGGTGGACGGAAATGTGCTTCGTGTGATGGCACGCCTCCGGGAGGACGGTGAGGACATTTTAAAGCAGTCCGTGAAAAACCGCGTGGAAGCGGAATTGACCGAAATCATGCCGGCAGAAGATCCGGGAGCCTTCAATCAGGCGATGATGGATCTCGGCGCAATGGTCTGTCTGCCGAACGGAGCACCAAAATGTGAAGTCTGTCCGCTTTTTGACCAGTGTCTGGCGGGACGGCATCAGACCTGGACGGAATATCCGTTTAAAAAGAGCGCAAAGCCGCGCAGAATCGAAGACAGAACCGTTCTGTTATTTCTGGACGGTGCGCACACAGCAGTGCGGAAACGGCCGAAAAAAGGACTTCTGGCGGGACTTTACGAGTTCCCGAACTTCGATGGCGTGCTCTCCGAACAGGAAGCACTTGAAGAGGCAGAAAAATTCGGCGTGACGCCGCTTCATATTCAGGCATTGCCGCCGTACAAGCACATTTTTTCCCATGTCGAGTGGCATATCACAGGATACGCCATTAAAATTGCAGGAAACGATGTGGAGCAGGAAGGGGAAGAAAAAGCCGGATTGATTTTTGCGGATGCGAAAACCGCGGCTGAAAGATATGCCATTCCGTCTGCGTTTGCGGAATACGCAAAATATACAGATCTGGAACGTGCCTGAAACGGCAGAAGAGCAAAAAAGAGCAGGGAGAAAAAAAGATGAAGATTTTATCAATTGCAGTACCATGCTATAATTCAGAAGCATATATGGAGAAATGTATCGATTCGCTGCTGGTCGGCGGAGAAGAAGTAGAAATTCTGATCGTGGACGATGGTTCCAAGGACGGAACCACAGAGATTGCAGACCGCTATCAGGAAAAATATCCGACGATTGTAAAAGCGATTCATCAGGAAAACAAGGGCCACGGCGGAGCAGTCAACACGGGTGTGGAAAATGCGACGGGTCTGTACTTTAAAGTTGTGGACAGTGATGACTGGGTAAACCCAGAGGCATACCAGAAGATTTTAAATGTTCTGGCAGAAGTCGTACGCGGACCGAAAACACTCGACCTTCTGATCAGTAACTATGTGTATGAAAAAGAGGGCGCCAAGAGAAAACGTGTGATGCGCTATGCGAAATCGCTGCCGGAAGGCCGCTTTTTCGGATGGGATGAGGCGAAAGCTCTCGGCAAAACACATTATCTGCTGATGCATTCGCTGATTTACCGGACTTCTCTTTTAAGAGAGTGCGGCATGAAGCTACCGGAGCACACCTTCTATGTGGATAATCTGGTTGCGTTTATTCCGCTTCCGTACGTCAAAACGATGTATTATCTCGATGTCAATTTCTACCGCTACTTTATTGGAAGAGCCGACCAGTCGGTTAACGAGAAAGTCATGATCGGCAGAATTGACCAGCAGATCCGTGTCAACAAGCTGATGATCGATTACCTTGGTGAACAGAAAGGGCTGTCGAAGTACCTGCGGAAATATATGATCAGCTATCTGACCATTATTATGACGGTTTCTTCCGTGATGATGATGCGCTCCGGAACGGAAGAAAATCTCGAGAAAAAGAACGATCTGTGGAGATACCTGAAGCAGGAGGATGCAGCCGATTACTTCCGCATCCGCCACGGCATTTTCGGAACTGTTATGAGCAGCAAATCAAAACCGGGACAGAAAATTGCAGTCTATGCTTACAAGGTAGCGCAGAAGCTGTATGGATTTAACTAGAAAGTAACGAAGCGGAGGAACGAACAATGCGAGTAGGAATGGGTTACGATGTGCATAAACTGGTGGAAAACCGGAAACTGATTCTGGGCGGTGTGGAAATCCCGTATGAATATGGCCTTCTGGGACATTCCGATGCAGATGTGCTGGTCCATGCCATTATGGATGCGCTTCTCGGCGCTGCAGCACTGCGGGACATCGGACGCCATTTTCCGGACAATGATCCGGCGTATGAGGGCGCAGACAGCATCGAACTGCTGAAAAAAGTGGGTGAGATGCTCGAGGAGCGGATGTATCTGATTGAAAATATCGATGCAACCGTTATTGCACAGAAGCCGAAGCTCCTGCCATACATCGACACGATGGTGAAAAATGTGGCGGAGGCGCTTCATCTCGAAGAGGATCAGGTCAATATCAAGGCAACGACCGAGGAAGGACTTGGCTTTACCGGAAAGAAAGAGGGAATTTCCGCACAGGCGATCTGCTGCATTTCCAAGGCACTCGACCTGATGCCGGACGACCGGATCGCAGGCGGATGCAGCGGCTGCCCAGGATGCGCAAAGAACGCAGAAGAATAAAAGAGAAATGCGATTGCACAAGGCCGGAAGATGTGGTAGACTGGAAGAAGAATAAGGGAGTAGTCGGCGGCATACGTGACGCTATAAGGCCAACAACCGAAGAAAAAGCATTTCTTCTGGCTTTGTATGAAATGACAAGACTTATCTGTATCAACAAATATGGTGCGGATAGGTCTTTTTCTATATAGAAAGAGACCGGTGTACCAGTGGGAACTTATCATAGGAACGCAAAAAAGCGTTTTCAGAAGAAAGGACGGATGGAAATGAAAGAGTATCTGGAAAAAAGTTCGAAGATTCTTGATGAGTTACAGACAACGGAGCAGGGACTTTCCGAGGCGGAAGCTGCGCGGCGGCTTTCCGAACACGGACCGAACCGGCTGGCGGCGGGAAAAAAGAAGAGCAATCTGCAGCGGTTTTTCGAAGAGCTGAAAGACCCGATGATCCTGATCCTGCTCGCCGCAGCGCTGATTTCCGGCATCACATCGGCGTATGAAGGCGAATCGTACGCTGATGTGGTCATTATTCTCACCGTTGTCATCATTAATGCGGTGCTCGGTGTTCTGCAGGAGAGCAAGGCAGAGAAAGCGATTGAAGCTCTGCAGGAGATCGCGGCAGCCACGTCGAAGGTGATGCGCGGCGGGAAAATGGAAGTGAAAAAGAGCGAGGAGCTCGTACCCGGTGATATTGTAATTCTCGAAGCGGGCGATGCTGTTCCGGCGGATGGCCGTATTTTAGAGAGCGCCAGCATGAAAATCGAGGAAGCAGCGCTGACCGGAGAATCTGTCCCGGTCAATAAAACAGCGGATGTTCTGAACGCCGGCGCAGCCAGCGAGGTTCCGCTCGGGGACCGGAAAAACATGGTCTATATGGGAAGCACCGTTGTCTATGGCCGCGGCCGCGCTGTTATCACCGGAACGGGTATGAAAACCGAGATGGGAAAAATCGCCCATGTTCTGACGCAGTCGGCGGATGAGAGCACACCGTTGCAGAAGCGGCTGAACCAGCTCAGCAAAATCTTAAGCGTGATGGTGCTCGCCATCTGTGCCGTGATTTTCATTGTCGGTATTTTAAAAGAGGGCGTGACGCCGCAGAACATCTTAAATACCTTTATGGTAGCCGTCAGCCTTGCCGTAGCGGCAATTCCGGAAGGACTTGCAGCAGTTGTCACAATCGTGCTTTCCATCGGTGTGACCAAAATGTCAAAGCGGAATGCGGTGATCCGGAAACTGACGGCTGTCGAGACGCTCGGCTGTACGCAGGTGATCTGCTCGGATAAGACAGGAACGCTGACCCAGAATAAGATGACCGTGGTAAAACATGAGGGAAGCGATATAAAACGTCTCGTATCCGTCATGGCACTCTGCTCCGATGCGGAGCCGGACGAAAACGGCGAGGCAGTCGGAGAACCGACGGAATGTGCGTTGGTCAACGATGCGCAGAAAGAGGGATGCCCGAAGAAGAGCCTGTCCGTCCAGTATCCGCGTGTCGGGGAAGCGCCGTTTGATTCGATGCGGAAACGCATGACAACGATCCACCGCGCAAACGACGGAACGTATTTTTCCTGCACAAAAGGCGCACCGGATGAGATTCTGAAGCGGTGTACCTCCGTTTGGCGTGACGGCAGAAAACAGCCGATGACAGAAGCATTCCGGCAGGAAATCCTGTCGCAGAACAAGGCGATGGCAGACCAGGCACTCCGCGTGCTGGCGGCAGCAGGAAGAGCGTGGAACCAGATGCCGTCCTCCCAGGAGCCGGACTTTCTGGAGCAGGATCTCTGCTTTTTAGGACTTTGCGGTATGATTGATCCGGTGCGGCCGGAAGTAGTCGATGCGATCCGGGAATGCCGCGGGGCAGGCATCCGTCCGGTGATGATTACGGGTGACCACAAAGACACAGCGGTTGCTATTGCAAAAGAGCTGGGTATTCTGGAGGCGGGCTGGAAAGCGGTAACGGGAGCCGAGATTGACCAGTTAAGCGATGAGGAGCTTGACCGGAGAATCGAGGAATATGCTGTTTACGCACGCGTCCAGCCGGAGCATAAAGTGCGGATTGTCGATGCGTGGAAGCGGAAAGGCAGAATCACCGCGATGACAGGAGACGGAGTCAACGATGCGCCGTCGATCAAGCGTGCGGATATCGGCATCGGAATGGGCATCACGGGAACGGATGTGACGAAAAACGTGGCAGATATGGTGCTCGCGGACGACAACTTTGCGACGATCATCGCGGCGGTTGAGGAAGGAAGACGAATCTACGATAATATCCGTAAGGCAATTCAGTTCCTTCTGGCATCGAACCTTGCCGAGGTGCTGTCGATTTTCTGCGCGACGCTGATGGGCTTTACGATTTTAAATCCGGTGCATCTGCTCTGGATCAACCTGATTACGGACTGCTTCCCGGCGCTGGCGCTCGGTATGGAGGACGGTGAGGCAGACATCATGAAACGCCCGCCGAGAAATGCGGATGACGGTATTTTTGCGGACGGCCTCGGCTTTGATGTTGCGTTTCAGGGCATCGTGATTACGGTGCTGACGCTGGCGTCCTACTTCATCGGCCACTATCTGGAAGCCGGCCGCTGGGAAATCGTCAACAGCCCGGACGGCATGTCGATGGCGTTTCTGACACTCTCTATGGTGGAAATTTTCCATTCCTTCAATATGAGATCACGGAAAGGTTCTATTTTCCATATGAAGCATCAGAACAAGTATCTGTGGGGCGCGATGGCACTCTCATTTGTCCTCACATCCGCCGTCATTTACATCCCGGCACTGTCGAGTGCGTTCGGTTTTGAGCGGATCAGCGCGTTGGAATATGATGTGGCGATCGGCCTTGGACTGCTTGTCATTCCGGCGGTCGAAATCAGCAAGTGGATCCGGCGGAAATTTGCTTGACAAACGAGAAAAATTTGCATAAACTAGAACAAACGGAAACAGAAAAAGGCTTGGAACGGAAAAAGTAGAAAATCAGAATTGTTTCACAGAGAATGGCAGACAAATGGGGCTGGAAGCTGCCTGAAACGAGGGTTTTTGAAGTGCGTCCGGAAGCTGGCCGGGTGAAGCGGAAAAAGTGGGTAGTCCGGCACGGGTCCTGCACGTTATGCAGAAGAAAAGAAGAGGGCATGCATGCCCTTAAAGTAAAGTGGAACCACGGAGCTATTTCGTCTTTATCGGAGATGAAACAGCTCCGTTTTTGAATATTGCCCTTCGGGCAAAAAAGGTGGTAAGAAATAAAAATCTGAAAAAGTCCTGGCAGGAGGCAAGGAGAGGAAAGATGAGTTTTTTCGCGTATTTTAAAGAGGAATTTCAGGTGATTCAGGAGCGGGATCCGGCGATACATTCTCCCATGGAAGTCTTGCTGTATCCTTCATTTCGTGTTATGCTGAAGTACAGACGGGCGCACAAGCTATATCTGAAAGGCCATTACTTTCTGGCCAGGTGGATTTCACAGCGGGCAGCGAGAAAAACCGGTATCGAAATCCATCCGGGTGCGACGATCGGAAAGGGATTGTTTATTGATCATGGTTCTGGTGTGATTATCGGAGAAACAGCCATTATCGGAGACAACGTGACGCTGTATCAGGGCGTGACGCTTGGCGGTAATGGTAAGGAGACCGGGAAACGTCATCCGACGCTGAAGGACAATGTTATGGTCAGCGCCGGTGCGAAGATCATCGGATCGTTTACGATCGGGGAAAACTCCAAAATCGGAGCCGGATCGGTTGTGATCGAGGAGGTTCCGCCGAACTGTACCGTCGTCGGCGTGCCGGGGCACATTGTGAAGCAGAATGATGTGCGGATTCCGAGAAAAAGCATGGATCACATTCATCTGCCGGACCCGATTTTCGAGGATATCAAAGTACTGCAGCAGGAGAATACGGAGCTTACGAACCGTGTGCTCGAGCTGGAGGGCGAGCTGCGTCAGATGAGGAAAAAAGAAAGGACAGAACAGAAGTGACGGAAGTGGGCAAAGAGACAGAAAACGAGGAGCTTTTTCCAGAGGCGGTTTTCGGGGAGAAGGATTATCTTTCGGAGGTATTCGGACTGGAACAGCATGACATCCGCATGTATTCGCCGCTTACGCTGGCCTACATCGGGGATGCTGCGTATGAGATCGTCATCCGCACGATTCTGGTGCGGAAAGCAAATATGCAGGTCAACAAGCTGCACCGCCATGCGGCAGGGCTTGTAAAGGCGGAGAAACAGTCGGCGATGATTGAAATTCTGGAGCCGCTGTTTACCGAAGAGGAAAAACAGATTTATAAAAGAGGCAGAAATGCGAAATCTTATACCAAGGCAAAAAATGCGTCCACGATCGACTACCGCCGGGCAACCGGGTTTGAGGCTGTGATGGGGTATCTGTACCTGAAAGGGGATTACAAGCGGATGATCGACCTGATCCGGGCAGGACTTGGCGAAGTGTGAGAGCAGATAAGATTCAGAAAATAAAAAAGAAGCGGCAGGGCAGTGGGGCTTTTGAAAAAGCAAAAGTTCCCACTGCTTTTGGGACCGCGGAACAGGAATGATATGAGAGAAAACAACAGAAACGACAAGAGAAATTTTGAGAGAAGAGACGGAAAAAAACGTGACTTTAAGGGGAAACGAGATTACCGTGACAGAGACAGAAAACAGGAAGTACAGCAGGCGGATGAGGAGTTTACAGGCGGCATGGTAGAGGGAAGAAACGCTGTCATCGAGGCGTTCCGCTCCGGCAAGACCGTGGACAAGCTGTTCGTCCTTGCAAGCAGCCAGGACGGCCCGATCCGCACGATCATCCGTGAGGCGAAAAAACACGATACCATCATCAATTATGTAGAAAAAGAACGTCTTGACGAGCTGTCCACCACCGGAAAGCATCAGGGTGTCATTGCACAGGTGGCTTCCTACAGTTATGCAACCGTTGAGGACATCCTCGCGCGCGCAGAGGAGAAAGGAGAGCCGCCATTTATCCTTCTGCTGGACGGCATTGAGGATCCGCATAACCTCGGTGCGATCATCCGTACCGCAAACCTGGCAGGCGCACATGGTGTCATCGTGCCGAAGCACCGCGCAGTCGGCCTGACAGCAACCGTTGCCAAAACGTCGGCAGGTGCATTAAATTACACACCGGTGGCAAAGGTGACGAATCTGGTGCAGACCATGGAAATGCTGAAGGAAAAGGGCATCTGGTTTGTCTGCGCGGACATGAACGGACAGAGAATGTATGATCTCGACCTCAAAGGACCGATCGGCCTTGTAATCGGAAATGAGGGAGAGGGTGTCAGCCGTCTGGTGAGAGAAAACTGCGACTTCACAGCCACAATTCCGATGAAAGGCGATATCGACTCTCTGAACGCTTCCGTGGCAGCCGGCGTGCTCGCTTATGAGATTGTAAGACAGAGAAGCTGCTAGAAATTGCGGAAAATCACATTACGCTCCGGCGGAAGAAAGATGAAGGATACAAGAGATATGATGGTGAAAGATTACGATACCTGTACGGATGAGGAGCTGATTGCGCGTCTGCGGGCAGGAGAACGCGAGATTACCGATTATCTGATCGACAAATACAAATCGCTGGTGCGGACCAGGGCGAGGGCGCTGTACCTGGTGGGCGGAGATCACGAGGATCTGATCCAGGAGGGCATGCTCGGACTTTTTAAGGCAGTGCGTGACTACAAACCGGGGAAGGAGGCATCGTTTGCCACCTTCGCCGGCCTGTGCATCGACCGTCAGATGTATTCTGCAGTGGCATCGTCCCAGCGCCAGAAGCATCAGCCGCTGAACAGCTTCGTCTCGTTAAGTGAACCGGTTTCCGAGCAGGAGCTGCGCCTGGTGGACGAGGAGACACCGGAGGAGATCATGATCAGCCGGGAAAACGTAATCGGCATGCATGAGCGGATCAAAGAACGGCTCAGCAAATTTGAGTACCAGGTGCTGGAATTGTATCTGAAAGGGTACGATTATACGCAGATTGCGGAAAAACTTGGAAAGCAGCCGAAGGCAATCGACAATGCACTGCAGAGAATCCGCAGTAAAGTGCGGGAGGTCTGTTCGTGAGATGGGAAAACGACCGAAAAAATTACGGTGAATTGTCAAAAGTGCAGGAAAATCTGTGAACAAATAAAAATTTTCAAATTTGTAGAAAAAACTGTTGACAATTCACTATAGTTTTGATAGAATACCAAATGTAGCAAGGAGCTAACAAAAAAACAAAACAACTTGCGAATGCTGATGTGGCTCAGTCGGTAGAGCGTCGCCTTGGTAAGGCGGAGGTCACGGGTTCGATTCCCGTCATCAGCTTACTATGAAAGATCCCGGGAAACCGGGATCTTTTCGTTATATAAAAATATATTTCCGTCCGTGACAAAAATCTGAAAAGTGTGACATTTTGTGCATATTCTGGAACGTACAGGATATATATTTTTCCATAGGCTATGGATATAATAAAAACAGAAACTGGTGTGAAAGAAGGAATAGCAGGATAGAATCTGGTATTTCTTTTTTTGTGCAAAGGACAATGATCACAGGAGAAGGGAAAATGGAAGAAAAAAAATACTTAAAATGGTACAACAAAGTGGGGTATGGATCCGGGGATATTGCCGGAAACGTAGTATATGCATTTCTGTCAACATTTGTATTGATTTATCTGACAAACACGGTAGGTCTGAAGTCAGGAATTGTGGGAACGCTGATTGCTGTTTCCAAACTGTTTGACGGTGTGACAGATGTATTTTTCGGTGCGATGATTGATAAGACAAAGACGAAAATGGGAAAAGCAAGGCCATGGATGCTGTATGGATATATTGGCTGCGCCGTAACACTGATAGCTATTTTTGCGATTCCGGAAAATATCGGGAAGACAGCACAGTATATCTGGTTTTTTATTGCGTACTCTCTACTGAACGCCGTGTTCTACACCGCAAACAATATTGCGTATTCCGCACTGACAGCGCTGATTACGAGAAACAGCAAAGAGCGGGTGGAAATGGGATCGTACCGTTTTATTTTTGCATTTTCCACCAGCCTGCTGATTCAGTCCGTTACGATTAAATTCGTTTCGTTGATGGGAGGTGGAGCAGCAGGATGGCGGATGGTGGCCATTGTGTATGCTGTGATCGGTTTGGCGGTCAACACGATTTCCGTTTTAGCTGTAAAAGAGCTTCCGGAGGAGGAAGGGGCAAAGGTAAAGAAAGAAGAAAAATACAGTATGAGAGAGGCAGCAGGTCTTCTCTTTTCCAACAAGTATTATCTGATGATCTGCGTGACTTATATTTTACAGCAGATTTATTCCGCGATGCTTAGCATGGGAATCTATTACATGATGTATGTGCTGAACAATGAAAATTTGTTTCCGGTCTTTTCATGGGCAATCAATATTCCACTGATTATCGCACTTATTGCCACACCGCAGCTTGTGACACGCTGGGGAGGGCTGTACAAACTGAATCTTACCGGATATGCGATTGGAACCATCGGCAGAATCCTGGTGATTCCTGCGGCCTATTATGGAAGCGTTCCGCTGATGTTGCTGTTCACGGCAGTTGCAGCTTTCGGCATGGGACCGTGGCAGGGAGATATGAATGCGGTCATTGCGAACTGCTCGGAGTATACGTATCTGACAAAACACAAAAGAGTAGATGGAACGATGTATTCCTGTACATCCCTTGGCGTAAAACTGGGCGGTGGACTGGGAACTGCGATCACAGGATGGCTGCTGGAATTCAGCCGTTTTGACAAGAAACTGTCGGTGCAGCCGGATTCCTGCCTGAACATGCTTCATATGATGTATTTATGGATTCCGGCCGTACTCTGCATTGTCATTACGATTCTGATGTCACGAATGAATGTGGAAAAAGCAAATAAGGAACTGATGGTTCATACAGAAAGATAAGCGAAAAGGTTTTAGTGGGGCGATCACACAAAAGAGCTGGCAAAGGCGATGTGTGATCGCCTTTTTTTTTCGTTGGCAACGAGTCAAAGTCAGTGCTTGGACGAGATTTTGGTGACTGTTGCGATAACTTGAGAAACTCGCGGAGCGTGTTTTTATGGAAAAAGTATACAAAAATAATGGGCGAAAATTGGTAAAAGTGCAATGATAGTAGAATAAAAAATATGAAAAATGAATTTTGATTAGGGAAATACCATATTTTGTGCATGATTTCCGAAATTCTGTTTATGTAATTTGTTCAGATTCTCGTCTATAATCACAAGTAATCGAACGAGCGGGAAGGAGGAAGAAAAGAGGGGCAGGAAACGAAAAGGTTTAAGTGAAACCGGAAAGGATTGGGATCTATGGTATCAATCAAGGATGTCTCGGTCGCATGCGGAGTTTCGGTGGCAACGGTCAGCAAGGCGCTGAATAATCACCATGACATAGGCGAGGAGACGAAAGAGAGAGTTCGGGAAACGGCAAGAAGGATGGGCTACGTTCCCAATTTTGCATCGAAAGTATTGAAGACGAACAGAACTTACAATATCGGGGTCCTTTTTTCGGGGAAATCAGGAAATGATCTGACACACGACCATTATGCAACCGTTTTGAACAGCCTGAAGTGCTGCGCGGAAGAAAAAGGGTATGACATCACTTTTGTCAGCAAAAACGGAAATCTTTCCGCCTGGGATCACAGGATGACGTATCTGGAGCACTGCAAATACCGCCGGTTTGACGGTGTGGCAGTCCTCTGTACCGATTTCCACGATCCGGAAATTCAGGAGCTGGTGGAAAGCGATCTCCCAGTCGTGACCTTTGATCATGTTTTCAACGACAGAAGCGCAGTTGTGTCAGACACTGTAAAAGGAATTTCCGATCTTGTCCGTTATGCCTTTGAAATGGGGCACAGAAGAATTGCATACATCCACGGAGAAGAATCAGCGGAGACAAAAAGCCGCGTTTCCTCGTTTTACCGGACATGCAAAGAGCTTGGGATTGAAGTTCCGCCGGAATATGTGCGGGAGGCGGCATACCGCGATACGACGAAAACGTATCTGGAGACCGAAGCGCTTCTGAAGTGCAGAATCTGTCCGACCTGCATTCTGTTTCCGGATGATTTCGCCTACATCGGCGGATTCAATTCCATTACACTGGCGGGGAAAAGAGTGCCGGAGGATATCTCGACCATCGGATACGATGGTATCGAGATCGGAAAGTATCTGGAACCTGCGCTTGCAACGTTAAAGCAGGATTCCGAACTGCTCGGAAGACGACTGGCAGAAAAACTTATCGATGAGATTGAACAGCCGAAAATATGCCTGGTGGAGCATCTTCTTGTGGAAGGAAAAATTTATCCCGGACGGTCGGTAAAGAAACTGACAGAAGCGGGATAAACATGATGCGGAACCTCTGCCGCAAAAAAGAACAGAGGAAGAAGGAGGTATGAAAATGAAAGATTTTCTCCAAAACACATGGAAACATAGAGCGCATGTGGTCATGGAGCTTCCGGCGTTTCTGATTCTGCTGTTTTTCAGCTATATTCCTATGGCAGGTCTGGTGATGGCGTTCAAGTCATTCGACTATTCCAAAGGAATCTGGACAAGTCCATGGAATGGAATTGAAAACTTCAAATTCCTGCTTGCATCCAAATCGACTTTCATCACGATGACAAAAAATACTCTGATGTATTACGTGATCTTTACCGCTCTCGGAACTTTTCTGAATGTTGTGATTGCCATTGCAATTGACCAGTGTGTGTTCAAAAAAGCCAGCAAGGCAATGCAGACCGTTATGATTATCCCGGTTTTCATTTCTTATGCGGCGGTTCAGTTTATCGTTTACGCATATCTGAGCACCGATACCGGAATTCTGAACAACACATTCAACATTGCGACAAGATTTTACTCGACGCCGAAGGCATGGCCGTGGATCCTGACGATTGTAAAAATGTGGAACAGCGTTGGTTACGGCTCCGTTCTCTATATGTCCGTTCTCGCTGGTATCGATACTTCGCTTTATGAGGCTGCCGAGATCGACGGTGCGAACAAATGGCAGCAGATCCGCCACATTACCCTTCCGTCTCTTCTCCCGATGATTACCGTTATGTTGCTCCTCAGTGTCGGCAATATCATGAGATCTGATACAGGTCTGTTCTATCAGGTAACAAGAAACAGCGGCGTGCTGTATTCAACGACACAGGTTATTGATTCCTACGTTTTGAACTCGATCTTTAAGAATTCGAACTTCGGATTTACTGCAGCAACCACATTCTTCCAGTCAATTGTCGGACTGTTCATGATGCTCCTTGCAAATGGGCTGGTTCGTAAAATTGCACCGGAAAACGCACTGTTCTAAGTCAGGAGGCATTGGAAAGTTATGAGTAAGAAAAACAATCACAATTATGTTCCGGCATCCAAGAGGGCCGGAGTCGGACAGATTATTTTACTTTGCTGTCTGATTTTATATACCCTGTTCTGCGCGCTGCCGATCATTCTGGTCTTTATCGCGGCCTTCACAGATGAGAAAATGATTGCAGCAAACGGCTTCAGCTATTTCCCGGCAAAATGGTCGACAGCCGGTATGAATGCCGTATTAAAATACGGAAAACAGCTTGCAGTATCGTACGGAGTCACCATTTTCATTACCGTAGGCGGTACGTTTATTGGACTGTTTGTCATGAGTATGTTTGCTTATTCCATCAGCCGAAAAGGTTTTCGCCTGAGCAAATTTTTATCGGTTTACATGTTGATCCCAATGCTGTTTAACGGAGGACAGCTTTCCTGCTACGTTATTTATACTTCGTATTACCATATGAAAGACAGCATCTGGCTGCTGATTTTTCCGCTCTGTGTTACGACCATGAACGTGATTATCATCCGTACCTACATAGCAAACAGCATCCCGGAAGAGCTGATGGAAGCGGCTAAGATCGACGGAGCCGGAGAGTACCGAACCTTCTTCCAGATCACCCTTCCGCTGATGAAACCAACCCTTGCAGCCGTTGGATTTATGATGGCAACGGCATACTGGAATGACTGGCAGAATGCACTGCTTTATATCACGAGTGATTCCAAGAAACCGTTGCAGTTACTGCTGGTCAATATTCAGAAGAGCATCGAGGTGCTGCTGAACTCCAGAAACATTCCGGCAGTCGCGCTGGCAGCTATCGGAGGAACTGTACCGCAGTATTCAGCAACTATGGCGACCGTAATCGTCGTTATCGGACCGATCATGATTGCGTATCCGTTCTTCCAGAAATACTTTGTCAAAGGTCTGACCGTAGGATCTGTCAAAGGGTGATGGAAACAATGGTATCCGGAACTGCGGTGAAGGTACCGTAAGTTCTGAACATACAAAACTACTCAAGGAGGGTAACAAAGATGAAGAAAAGAACAAGTAAAATCCTCGCAGTGATGCTGGCATCCGCGCTGGCAGCAGGTTCTCTGGCAGCGTGCGGAAGTGATTCCGGAACAACTGACACTAAGAGTACATTGGGAGAGTCTTCGAATGGCACGTCAGGAAGCGGCAATACGGAGAAAACTTCCGATGGCAAAACAAAGATCAGCATCTATCGCGCAAGCTGGATGCTGGCGAATCCGGATAGTGTACAGGTACAGAAAGTACAGGATGCTATCAATGCTTATATCGGCGATAAGATTAATGTAGAAGTAGAACTTCACGATATTGCATCTGGTGAGTTTAACGATAAGGCAAATCTGGCGCTTGCCAATAACGAAATCAATCTTCTTACAACCGCAAGCTGGCAGTCTACGATCGGTACGGACGACCTGTACAGACAGAATGCAGTCTATGATATTACGGATCTGCTTCCGGGCACCACGCTTTACGATTCCATGCCGGAAGGAATCTGGACAGCAGCACAGTATGATGGAAAAGATTACTTTATTCCGATTTACAAAGAGGCATATGAAGGATACGATCTGAAGACCCGCCAGGCACTCGTAGACAAATTTGGATGGGATCTTTCTAATATAAAAACACTGAAAGATATCGAGCCTTTCCTGGAAGACTGCAAGAATGATGGAATTAAATATCCATACACGACAGGAAAAACAGCGATGTTCGCCCGCCTCTACATGAATGATTTTGATTTCTTTGCCAGCTATTCGTTCCTCGGTGTAGACAGAGAGAAAGACGAAGTTGTCAATCCGATTCAGACAGACAAGTACAAAGAATTTACGGAGCTGATGTGTGATTGGGCAGAAAAAGGATATATTTCAGAAGATGAAGTGACAAAGACAACATCGGACACACTGGCACAGACCCAGGACTGGGGCTGGAACTGGTGGACATGTGTTCCAAACGATGAGGAAAATTCTGAGGGACGTGACAAACAGGATGAGGCAATTGTAGAGGGCCTTACCAAGAAATATATGCATTCAACCTCAACACTTGGCTCCTGCTATGCGATCACTGCAAACTCCAGTGAAGATCAGGCGAAAGCATGCATCGACTTTCTGGGACTTTTGTACACCGATACGAAATTAGCAGACCTTTATACCTATGGTATTGAGGGTGAGGACTATACCTTAAATGATGAAGGAAAAGTTGTTCAGGATTCTGAGGCTTATTCTCACAGCGCATGGGAATCCTGCTCTGTCATCCCGCTGACTCTGCTTGAGAATGAGCCGGATAACAAGGTAGAAATGTATGAGAAGATGAACAACGAGGCAGAAACTTCCTGCGCAGCAGGTTTCCGTTTTGACAAATCTAACGTAGAAGCACAGTACAGTGCATGCGTAAACGTTTTCGAACAGTATGGTTTTGTGCTGGAGAACGGCGGATATGCATCTGCAGATGTTGCGTCCGTGATTGACGAGTACCAGAGCGCCTTGGATGAGGCCGGATATCAGGATGTCCTGAAAGAGGCACAGACCCAGTATGACGCATGGAAAGCTTCCAAAGCAGAGTAATAATAGCACATACATCAGATGAAAATTTGACATAAACGAGTAACACACATTTCCGCAAATGCCCCTTTTTGAGTAAATAAAAGTCAGATATGTTTACTTGAAAAGGGGCATTTTTTAGGAGAGGAGAAAAGCATGAATTATTTCAGTCTTGGAGAGCTTGTAATGGATCTTGCGCCGGAGGCAGAGAGGAAGAACCTGCGGAACAGCGAGGGAGCTTTTTTACGCCTCGAAAATGGGGATTTGATCTTTATCTACAGCCGTTTCCGTGATGAATCGGCGGCGGATGCAGCAGCTTCGGATTTGTGCCGGATTACGTTTGACGGGAAACTGCACAAGAAGAGCACGGATCTTCTGCTGAAGTGCGAGGACGAGGGCGCAATAAACATTATGTCTGTTTCGCTACTCCGTATGGAGAACGGGGATATTGGAATGTTTTATCTGGTGCGAAAAAACGCGTCAGATCTGAAAATGTACCTGCGCCGGTCGTCGGATGAGGGAAAGACATGGAGTGACCGCGTGCTCTGCACCGATGGAAAATTCGTCTTTGTTGTCAACAATGACCGCGTGATTCGATTGAAGAGCGGACGGATTCTGATTCCGGCTGCAGCGCATCCGGTGACGGAGACGCGATACAGTGAGATTGCGCAGATGACCTTTTTCTATTCAGATGACGATGGAAGAACGTGGCAGGAGAACGCAGAGCGTGTGGCACTGCCGTCCTCGTATCGGAACTGTGAGACGGGTCTGCAGGAGCCGGGTGTCATTGAGCTTTCGGACGGAAAACTGATGGGATGGGCGAGAACAGATCTCGGTCGCCATTATCAGGCATTTTCGGAGGATGACGGAGAGCACTGGTCGATGTGCGAGCCGTCCGTATTCACGGCGCCGAACAGCCCGCTCTCGATGAAGCGGCTGCCGGACGGAGCACTTCTTGCAATATGGAACCCAATTCCAGAGTACAATGGAAGAACAAAAGTCACAGACTATTTCCAAGGCGGCAGATGCCCACTTGCACTGGCATTTTCCTGGGACAACGGAGAACATTTTTCCGAACCGATTGCGTTTGAAAGTGAGGAGAGCCGCGGCTATTGTTACTGTACGATTTTCTTTACGGAGAGCGATCTTTTACTGGCATACTGTGCGGGAGGCATTGAAGATAAAAGCTGTCTTGCCAGATGCCGCATTCGGAAAATTCCGTGGGATACGGTTGTAGAATTGGAAAACCTTTTAAAAGGACAAAAATATAATGAATCAGAAAATTGAAAATTTAAAGGGAAAATTGATTGTTTCGTGCCAGGCACTTCCGGCAGAACCGCTCCATTCATCATTTATCATGGGAAGAATGGCACTTGCGGCCAAAATAGGCGGAGCCGCCGGAATACGTGCGAATACGGCAGAGGATATTCGCGAAATTCAGAAACAGGTGGATCTGCCGATTATCGGAATTGTGAAACGGGACTATGATGACAGCCGGGTTTATATTACGCCGACGGAGCAGGAAGTGGAAAAATACGAAGATCTGCATGGCAGAATATAAGAACGATGCAGGTATGATCGGGGCATTTTATCATTTCCGGGCAATGCAGAAGAAGAGAAAATAAAAGAAGATCAAAAAAATGTGTTTGAAAAGTCCAGCTGTAAGCTGTCTTTCAAACACATTTTTTCGATACGAAATAATACAATCAAGTTGTATCGCTGTTTTTCGCATCCGCAGAAAGAAGCTGTTTTCGGAACTGAACCGGCGACATACCGCATTGCTTTTTGAAGAACCGGCTGAAATACAACGGATTTTCATAGCCGACGAGATTTGAAATCTCGGATACATTATAATTCGTAGTTTCCAGAAGCAATTTTGCATTCGTGATGCGCAGAGACTGGATATACTGCGCCGGTGTTGTCTGCGTATACTGCTTGAAGTTCTGGATAAACCATCCAACGCTAATGTTATGGTCTGCAGCATATGCTTCGATGCTGATGGCTTCGTTGTAGTGCTCGCGGAAATAGTCGACGGCACGGTCCATCTCGTCCATCAGCATCAGATTCTTTTTGCGTGGTTTTACAAGAATCTGGCGGTGGATGGAAATCAGAAGTTGCATAAAATAATGCACAAGCAGTTCCTCATAATCTTCGCGCTTCATCTGAAGTTCCTGGATCATGGAGAGATAGAGTCGTTTGTATTCCATTGAGACGCCGGAATAAATCACGCGGGTATCGTCTGTAATCCCGTATTTGCGCAGAATATTTTTGACATTGTTTCCGGTAAAATGCACCCAGTAGATTTCGGGCTGTTCTGCCGCGTAATAGTAATAGCGCTGTTCCTCTTTGGGACGGTACAGAACCATATTTCCGGCAGAAATGATCTTTTCCTCGCCGGAAAAATAGAAATGCGCTTTACCGGAAGCAACGTAAAGAAGCTGATAGTCCAGTCGTCCGCGCGGACGGTGCGTCGGAAGTCTTTTTACTGTATACAGGCGGTAAGTGCCGCAACTTCCGATAAAAAGAGGATGCTTTTTATCCTTAAAATCCAGCCGTGTCTGATGCCAGTAGCCAGAATTAATATACAATTTATGTACCTCCTTGTTAAGTTGCATAAAATCAAAGCTGAAATTTGTAAGAAACTAGAAAAATAAGAAATAAAAACAGGAAGCAAACAAGTTGCTGACCTAAATTATAACATTTTGTACATGTTTTCGCAAATACAGTTTATGTGTTTTTACGAAAAAGTAGAATATACTGGTATTTGTAAGAAAAGAAATTTGTAGGAAATAGGAAAGAATAAAAAACAGGAACAAAGACAGGCTGGATCATTAAACAGGAGGAAGCTTTATGATTGTACCGAAACATTTTGAAAATCTGAATGTGCTGCATGAAAATACCATGCCCAGCCATTCCTATTACATTCCGGCATCCCGGCCGATGGGTGTGTTGGTGCACAACCGGGAGGAGTCTGACCGGATGCAGCTTTTAAACGGAAACTGGAAATTCCGTTATTATAAGAGCATTTATGATTTGAATGAGCCATTTTATCAGAAAAAAGAGAATCTGGAATCGTATGATGAAATTCCGGTACCGGGAAACTGGCAGAATTTCGGATATGACAGTCATCAGTATGCCAATGTACAGTATCCGATTCCATTGGATCCGCCGTATGTGCCGGTAGATAATCCATGCGGAACGTATATCCATGAGTTTACGTATCAGCGTGAAAAAAGTGCTCCGAAAGCATACCTGAATTTTGAGGGTGTGGATTCCTGCTTTTACGTGTGGATGAACGGAACATACGTCGGCTATAGTCAGGTATCTCATGCGACGAGTGAGTTTGATGTGACAGAGGTGATCCGGGAGGGAAAAAACTGCCTTGCTGTGCTTGTCCTGAAATGGTGCGACGGAACCTACATGGAGGATCAGGATAAATTCCGGTTAAGCGGCATTTTCCGAGATGTTTACATCTTAAAACGGCCAGAATACGTATTATATGACTACTTCATCACGACAAAACTGGGAAAAGAATCTGCAGAAGTTGAGATCCGTGCCGATTTCCTCGGAGAAAAGAACGGGGAGCAGACGGAAATTCAGCTGTTTGACGGAGACGGAAATCTGATCGGAACAGGAAGCTTCGAGCCGCTTGCAGGAGATGAGAATTTTGCGGAGAAAGCAGTATTTACGGTGCAGAACCCGCATCTTTGGAACTCCGAGGATCCATATCTGTATCAGATGGTATTCCGTACCGGATATGAAACAATTACGGAACGCGTCGGAATCCGTGAAATCCACTGTGAGGGAAATGTGATTTACGTTAACGGAAAGAAGATCAAGTGGAAAGGCATCAACCGCCACGATTCCGATCCGGTGACTGGTTCTGTAGTCAGCCAGGAGCAGATGGAAAAGGATCTGCGTTTGATCAAGCAGCATAACTTTAATGCTGTCCGCAGCAGTCATTATCCGAATGTACCGTATTTTTACCAGCTTCTCGATGAGTATGGCTTCTTCTCCATTGCCGAGGCAGACAACGAGAGCCATGGTGCGCAGATGCAGTATCTGGAAAATGCGGAATGGGAAAATGTAGCGGAAAACTGGAACCGTAGGATTTCCAATAATCCTGACTTTATTCCAGCGACAATGGATCGCACGAAGCTCTGTGTGACGAGAGAAAAAAATCGTCCTTGTATTGTGATCTGGTCTATGGGAAATGAGTGCGGCTACGGCTGTACGTTTGAAGAAGCCTTAAAGTGGACAAAACAGTTTGACCCAACCCGTCTTACGGTCTATGAAAGTTCCGTATACCAGAGCCACGATCGCATTTACGATTATTCCAATATTGATATCAACGGCAGAATGTACTTCTCCATTGATGAGATTGAAGGATATATGGCAGAGAAGCCCCAAAAACCGTTTCTTCTGATTGAATACGGTCATTCCATGGGAAATGGCCCGGGAGACCTAGAGGATTACTTCCAAGAGATGGAAAAGTACGATACTGTGAGCGGTGGCTTTATCTGGGAGTGGTGTGACCACGCAATCTACAAAGGAACCGCAGAAAACGGAAAGCCGATGTATTTCTACGGCGGAGATCATGGGGAAAAGGTGCACGACGGCAACTTCTGCTGTGACGGTATGGTCTATCCAGACCGCACACCGCATACGGGACTTCGTGAGTACAAGAATGTGTACCGTCCGGCGCGTGTGATGAGCTTTGACCAGAAAACTGGAACCATGCTTCTGCACAATTACATGAATTTTGTGGATTTAAAGGATTATCTGTATCTAGCATATTATCTTTCTGTGGATGGACATCTCATCCAGGCGGGACAGCAGAATCTGAAAGACGGTATTCCTGCCGGGTGCGACGGCGTTGTAGACCTTCCTATCCCGGTTCCAGAGAAAGGAAAGTGCTTCCTGAAAGTAGTTTATCATCTGAGCCATGCGAATGCACTGCAGGAAGAAGGCGAGATTATCGGTTTCGATGAAATCCAGATTACGACGGAGGATAACCGGAATCAGGATGTTGTGGAACTGCTTTCCGATGTAAATCCAGAATTTCCGGTACCAAAGGTGGAAGAGGATGACTGCCGGATTCATGTTTACAGCAGAGAAGCTGGATTTGCGTATACGTATCGGAAGCAGACCGGCCTGTTTGAACAGATTTACGTCGAGGGAGAGGAACTTCTGGACTGCCCGATGGAACTCAATATCTGGCGTGCACCGACAGACAACGACAAGCTGATCAAATTGAAATGGCTCAAGGCGCGGTATGACCAGAGCTATGCGAGAGCGTACGAGACAAGCTGGGAATGCGATGGAGAGAATATCTGTATTACCAGTAAGATGGCAGTGACAGCACCTGTTGTACAGCCGGTACTCTGCATAGAGACGACGTGGACGATCCGGCCGAATGGTTTGCTTACAGCGAAAATGCGGGTGGAAAAAGATATGGAATTTCCGTTTCTGCCACGTTTCGGCATTCGCCTTTTCCTGAAAAAGAGCATGGATAAGGTCACATACCTTGGAATCGGACCGGATGAGAGCTATGTGGACAAGCGTCACGGCGGAAGTCATGAAATTTTCCAGAAATGTGTGGCAGAGCTACATGAGGATTATATCCGTCCGCAGGAGAATGGAAGTCACTGTGACTGCGATTATGTGAAAGTAGAGAGTGATACGGCTGTTCTGACGGCAGCAGGGGAGAAAACGTTTGCATTCAATGCATCGCTGTACACTGCAGAAGAGCTGACCGAAAAACGTCACAGCTACGAGCTGGTGCCGTGCGGAAGCACTGTGCTCTGTCTCGATTATGCGCAGAGCGGCATCGGATCAAACAGCTGCGGACCGACTCTTCTGGAACAGTACCAGCTGAATGAAAAGAATTTTACCTTTGAACTGAATCTGATGATCCGTAGGAAATAGAGGAGAAGACCGGAGTTTTTTTGTGGCTCTGGTCTTTTTAACAGAAAAACAGGAGAAATGTGCGGTATGAAGAACATCAGCATGATGATAAAGCCGGTTTCCGGGCTCTGCAATATGAGCTGCGCGTACTGCTTTTACTGTGATGAGGCACAAAAGCGGGAAAAGAGCTGTTATGGTCAGATGAGTGAGGAGACACTGAAAAATGTAATCCGGAAGACGATGCTCCCAGCGGATGGTGTCGTGAGCTATACATGGCAGGGCGGAGAGCCGTCGCTTCGCGGACTTGAGTTTTTTCGAAGGGCGGTGGAACTACAGGAGAAATATAACCGGAACGGGGTACAGGTATTCAACGCGTTTCAGACGAACGGGTATGCGATTACGGAGGAATGGTGTGAATTTTTCCGGGAAAAGCATTTTTTAATCGGTCTTTCCGTGGATGGTACGCAGGAAATTCACGATGCATTTCGATGCGGAGCAGATGGAGGCGGCACGTATGATCGTGTGAAAAGAACGGCGGATCTGTTTTCGCGGATGGGTGTAGAGTTTAATGTTTTAACGGTTGTGACATCGCAGCTGGCGGAGCATACGAAAGAGATCTACGAATCGTATCGGAAAAACGGGTGGCTGTTTCAGCAGTATATTGCGTGCCTCGACCCATATGGAGAAAGAAAGGGAGAGAGGCCGTATTCACTCCTGCCGCAGCAGTACGGGGAGTTTCTGTCAGAACTCGCGGGTCTCTGGTACCGGGATCTGAAAAAAGGGCGTCAGCCCTATATCCGTCAGTTTGAAAATTATGTCGGCATGGCGGCTGGGTACCAGCCGGAATCGTGCGAGCAGTGTGGCATCTGCAGTGAGCAGTATGTCGTGGAGGCGGACGGCAGCATCTATCCATGCGATTTTTACGTGATGGATGACTGGTATATGGGAAATCTGAACCGTGACCGGCTGGATGCAGTCGATGCGAAACGGCTGGAAAAATCCTTTATCGGGCGATCGGCACCGAGTGTGAAATGCCGGGAATGTCGTTTCTTTTCTTTATGCCGTGGCGGCTGCATGCGGAACAGGACGAAGGACAGAAATGGAATATATCAAAATGATTTCTGCGAAGGATACCAGCTCTTTTTCGGGCAATGGTACGATAAATTTGCAGAACTTGGACAGAAGGTAAGAGATGGGAGAGGATAAGACATGAAAAGACAAGTTGTATTTCTGATGACGGATACCACGAGAAAAGATATGGTAGGATGCTATGGTAACGAGAAAATGAAGACTCCGAATCTGGACCGCCTGGCAGCGGAGGGCATTCGATATGAAAACGCATATACGTGTCAGCCTGTATGCGGACCGGCGCGGAGTGCAATTTTTACAGGAACCTTTCCACACACGAACGGCATGGTGACAAACAGTATTGCGATGGGGGATAATGTAAAGACGATCGGACAGCGCTTGAGTGATCATGGAATCGCATGCGGCTATATTGGAAAATACCATCTGGACGGCGGCGACTACTTTGGAAACGGCAGATGCCCAGAAGGGTGGAATCCGGATTACTGGTATGATATGAAAACGTATCTGAATGAACTGAGTGATGCAGATAAAGTGCGCTCAAGGGATCCGAAAGAGGCATACAAAGAAGGTTTTTCAGAAGAGTTTACGTATGCGCACCGCTGTTCAAATCGGGCAATCCGGTATCTCGAGGAGTTTCAGGATCAGGACTTTTTCTTAACCGTTTCTTACGATGAGCCGCACGGACCGTCGCTTTGCCCAGCACCATTCAACCATATGTATGATGGATTCCAATTTGAACATAATCCGAGTTTTCAGGATGATCTGTCGAAAAAGCCGTTTATGCAGCGGCTGTGGGCAGGAAAGAATCTGTATGCATCCGAAGAGAAGATCAATCAGGCATCAGATGGCTTGGCACTATTCCTGGGATGTAATTCCTTTGCCGATTATGAAATCGGGCGCGTGCTCGATAAGATCCGGCAGATCGCACCAGATGCGTTAGTTATCTTTACTTCGGATCACGGCGACATGCTGGGAGCACACCGGCTATTTTCGAAAAATGCGGCGGCCTATAAAGAGGTGGCAAATATTCCGTTGATCATAAAAGGCGGAGCTGTCGGCTGTGTCGAGGAAGCTCCTGCATCCCATATTGATCTTGCACCGACGATAATGGAATACTTCGGGCTGCCGGTTCCGAAGCTGATGGAAGGAAAGAGTATGCTTGCTCAGATTCAGGATCCGTCTGTGAAGATTAACGATGAGGTTTATACAGAATTTACTCGTTATGAAGTGGATCATGACGGCTTCGGCGGTCTGCAGGTCATGCGGGCGGTGACTTCGGACCGATACAAGCTGGTCATTCACCTCTGCGATACAGATGAATTTTACGATCTGCAGGCGGATCCGTATGAAATCCAAAATCTGATCGATGACGAGCGGTATACGGAAGTTCGAAATGAACTGCACGACAAGCTGATTGCGCATATGAATGATACGCGGGATCTCTATCGCGGCTATCAGTGGAGGATGCGTTCGTGGAGACCGGATTTCATACCGAACTGGGAGAATGAAGGATATACGAGACAGCGCGAAAACGAGGAATACGAGCCGCGGCAGCTTGACTATGATACAGGGCTTCCGATGGAGACGGCGGTGAGAAAGAAAAACTGACGGAATTTCGCAGAGCGTATTTCTTATAATTTTTTCGTGCAGAATCCGCGTGGAGATGATAGAATAGTGACAACAGAAAAAATGAGGTGAAGAAAACAATGGAATCAAAACGTAAGATACTGCAGAAACTGTTTTTTTCCACGCTGTATTTGAGTGCGTTTACGTTCGGCGGCGGTTATGTGATTGTGACGCTGATGAAGAAGAAGTTTGTGGATGAGTATCACTGGATTGAGGAGAACGAGATGCTCGATCTGGTGGCAATTGCGCAGTCGTCACCGGGACCGATTGCGGTGAACGGGGCGATTGTTGTCGGGTATAAGCTGGCGGGAATGGTTGGTGTGCTGGTTTCGATTATCGGAACAATCATTCCGCCGTTTCTGATTATTTCTGTGATTTCCGTCTGCTATCAGGCATTCCGGGATAACTTTTTTGTGAGCCAGATGCTGGAAGGGATGCAGGCCGGTGTCGGGGCCGTGATTGCATCGGTGACGTATGAAATGGGAGCAGGCGTTGTGAAGGAAAAAGACAAACTGTCACTGGTAATTCTTGTGGGAGCGTTTGCGGCGGCGTGCTTTTTTAGCGTGAATGTGATCTATATTGTTCTGATTTGCGGCGCTATCGGTGCGGTGCGGACGATTCTGGAGAGACGGAGGAATGCGAAATGATCTATCTTCAGTTATTTTTAAGCTTTTTCCAGATCGGCCTGTTCAGCTTCGGCGGAGGCTATGCCGCCATGCCGTTGATTCAGGGGCAGGTGGTGCAGGGACACGGCTGGTTGTCGATGTCGGAGTTTACGGATCTGATTACCATCTCCCAGATGACGCCGGGGCCGATCGCAGTCAATTCGGCTACGTTCGTCGGAATTAAAATCGCCGGTGTTCCGGGCGCACTTGCGGCAACGTTTGGCTGTATTCTGCCGTCGTGTATTCTTGTCACATTGCTTGCGAAACTCTATTTAAAATACCGTGAAATGCCAATGCTCCAGGGCATCCTCCGCTCCCTCCGCCCGGCGGTCGTGGCAATGATCGGTTCTGCAGGAATCTCGATTTTGATCACAGCATTCTGGGGCAGCGAAGGAGATACCGTGATCCGGCTGGCACAGACGAACTGGAGTCTTGTTGTGATTTTTATCATCTGCCTTGTCCTGTTGCAGAAAGGTAAAAAGAACCCAATTTTTGTGATGGTGCTGGCCGGAGTGCTGAAGGTGGCAGTGGCCTTGCTATTTTCATAGGTGAGTGATAAAATGACGATAGATACGAAACGAAAAAAACTGGGAAGCGACGTATATGAAATTTAATGAAGAAAAACTGGTTGGGATTGCGAAAAAGGCGAAGGAGCTCGGCATTGAGCTGTTCGTCCTCGATGATGGCGGGTTCAGCCACCGCGACGACGATGCGCCATGGATTTATCAGGGAGATTATCAGTCGAGACGTTTATCATTGAAGTTGTTTACTGATCCGAAACTAAGATGTCAAAAAAAGCCGGAAAAAAGATAAAAAGGATCTTTCTTTCTAAAAAAGAATCGTGTATAATAAACATTACTGTCAGGAGCCTGCCTGGAGAAATCCAGAAAGGCTCCGATTTATGTCATTTATTTTACACAGC
>ERZ836829.725-NODE-725-length-31538-cov-8.309183_pt1 | contig 31538 bp, 29 predicted proteins | sample MGYA00519574_ERZ836829 | MGnify/ENA primary metagenome ERZ836829 (study PRJEB31850, sample SAMEA3708808) | human gut metagenome | biome: human gut; feature: human-associated habitat; material: faeces | place: China | collected 2014 ...
TCGAGTCCAGAGACTGCCGCAAGGCAACTATTATTATCTCACAGATTCCAGTATCTGGATGGTATCAGCTTTTTGGGGATTCCACCTACGCAGATGCCTGCTTAAGCCGAATGACATCCAAGGCATATCGCCTTGAATTTCCTGGCAGGGATCGCAGAATAACCAATAGTAACTAATCAACCTGCTGAGCTTTGCTCAGTTTGAAGCGGAATGGCGCTCCGTTCCTCCGGAACGGATGCGCAGTTCTTACGGAATATGCATTTACCGTTGCACTGGAATTTACTTTTTCAAGTCAGCCACATCTGCCGAAGCATTACTGCCGCCAGTTCCAGAAGTACTACTACGCTGCCGACTGCCTGTGGTATCATAAAAATCACAAATCCACCGATCAGCATTTGAAGTGCTTGCCATCAGCTCGATGCCCGTTGCATAGAGCGTTTCTTTGATTGCCTGCCGCGTCGCTGGGAAGGCCAAGTAAGGGGTAACATGGACTACAAGAACACACCGGAAGGCAGAACCGTCGAAAGTAAGTATAGCAAAATACTCCATGCTTCCCGCCCGGAGCCACCACGGAATCATCCCCGAATGCCGATGTCGAACCGTGCAAAAATCTTCTCTCCTTTTGCCGCCTTACGAGGCTATGAGGATGAGATTGCTTCTGAAGGCAGAGATCACCTCAAAGGAAATAGAATCGAACTGTCTGAAGAAGGTAAGGAAGCTCTAAGCCAAAAGATCAGCCAACTTCGGAAGGGACAAGCGATCACAATAAAATATTTCATGGACGGCTACTATGAGGATATAGTCGGAGTGCTGGACGCTGTGGATACGATAAACAAAGAACTGCGAATTTACACAGGATTTATAAATGATACCGGCAAAGAACTGCCGACTATTATTGCTTTTGAGGATATATTAGAGATTGGGGTGAGCATGACTTGAATTACTATTTTTGCGACGCCTGCCGCTATTGCTTCTCTGCTGAGAAGCTGCCTGACCGCTGCCCGGACTGCGGAGCACAAATATATAAGGAGAAGCCAGCGGTACGCTTAGCGAGTAACATTGAAATAGAGGAATTGCTCAGAATACGAGCTGAAGATAAGGAGGACACACAAAATGAAAGCACATAAATATTGGTCACTCGGAGCATTTGCCTGCATGGCAGGATGCTTCTACACATGCTGCAAGAATCTGATGCAGGCTCACAAGTATTTCGCTTGCGGCTCTCTGTTCTGCATGGGTATGGCAATCTACTCCGGCCACAAAATTGCCCCGAAGAAGAAAAAAGCTGAAAGACCCGAACAATAAGAACACACGCCCCCGCCGTAACAAGCGAGGGCTTTTTTGAACTCCAGGAGTTCATTTTATTTCCGTTATAAACTATATGTCATACACCATAAACTTCCATCATAAGTCGTATCCCGACTTTCAGACCTTCCTCAAAAGCGGTCTTCTCCCATGCACAGCACACCGCCCCCTGCCGGTCCATGATCTTTTCCCAGAGCGGAATCTTATCTCCGACATAGTCATCTACGAGCCTATCCATACCTTCCAAGCCACGCATCCACTCTTCCAGTTCCTTCTCCTTGGCCTTCGCTGCCTTCCCAGCAACTGTGTTTTTCTCTACTGGGTTGTTCTCCGTGTAATGCTCGTAGATCAGATCCAGCAGATTCTCCACTGGCGGGTAATACTCCGGCTCTGTTTTCTTCAAATACTCCTCCAGCATTTCCTTCAATTTTTCTATAATGCTACCGTCCTTCCCAACTGAGATTCACATTCTCAGTTACGGCACATCTTACCGTAGACTTTTGCACATAGCAACCTATTTTTTGCGGTCTTTCGGATGCCCCATCTTCTCCTTCGCATCATCCGGCACATCGATCAGTCCAAACCGATAGAACATCCCATAAATGTAAGTCACTCCCCGGATATCCCCCAGCGCTTTGGGTCTCTCTACTACTTCATCTTTTATATTTCCCAGTGCCAGCAACACCGAACCCCATGCCAGACTTTTGCTCTTCTCCCGACGGTCGATCCACAGCTCTTTTGTGTACTCACCATTCCTGCCTTTTTTAATTTCGTAAGAGAATGGCAACCCGGAGTAAGTTTTGAATTTCACACCGGCATAGGCCAGGACCACACCCCAGAAGTTTTCTTCTGTCGGATCAGTTCTCCATCGCTTCATCGCTCTGTATCTCCGCTGCCTCTCTGCTCCAACACTGATTTTTTCTTTTTCTGTACTTGGGAAGTACACACCTTTCTGATAAGGCAGGTACGAGGTGACGGAGGCTTTGGAAAGGTTAAGCGCCTTTGCGGTTGAGAGTATGGAGGTTTTGTAGTCTTGTGTTTCTCGGTACTCTTCAAAAGTGCTTTTTACCTTCTCCGCCACATCCGACTCATACACAACGGCTGTGATGAGGAGTTTTCTTACTTTGATAGGGTTTAGGTTAAGGGCATCGCCGATGGCCTGCAAGGACATCTCAGAGTTATAAAGCGCCACAGCACTTTCCATCTGCTCTTTCAGATTTTTCCCGGCATCGTACTCCGGCTTCAGTTTCTTTCGACCACCGCCTGACTTCCGGGGTTTATATGCTCTTTTCTCTCTCATAATTATTCGTGCAGCTCCAGCGGCAGTCCATCCGGGTCATGGAAGAAAGTCATCTTCTTGCCGGTATAATCATCAACTCGAATCGGCTCACATTCAATGCCAACTTCTGCCAGTTCTCTGACCGTCTGCTCCACGCTATCCACGCAGAACGCAAGATGACGTAGCCCACAGGCTTCCGGTCGGTTCACACGCTTCGGAGGATTTTCCTCAGCGAAAATCTCCAGCTCTGTGTGTTCATTGACACGCAGATCCAGCTTCCAGTCTTTACGCTCCGGGCGGTATTTTTCCCTGATGATAGAGAAGCCCAACTTGTTCACATAGAAATCCTTTGCAGCTTCGTAGTCGGATACGATGATTGCGATGTGGTGTATTTTAGATAAGTTCATTTTGTGTCACGCTCCTTTTTATTTTCGTTATAAACTATATAACAGCCTTCAAAATATACCGTGTGAACTCCTGGAGTTCAGTTTGTCCACACGGCATTTATTTTCTCTTGGATTCTTGTTTTATTTCAGCTTCTCAAGAATCTCATCTGCGCTCATACCGCTGGCCAAGAGTTTCTTAACCACACTCTCTGCTTCGATCTTCTTAGCTTCCTCAGCGGCTTTAGCATCTGCCTTTGTCTTCTTTGCTTCCAGGGTTGCTACTTCTTTTTCAGCCTTCTTCAGAGCAGTCTTCTTCTCTTTCAGGTCAGCTTTCAAAGTGTCAATGTTTGCAGTGATGGATGCGATCTCAGTATTCAGAGACGCAATAGTCTCCTGATCCTCCGCGATCTGGGATGCATAGTCGGTATGGGTAGTTTTGGGACGGTTTTTGCTGCCTTTCGTTCTGGGCATAGGGTGATAACCTCTTTTCTTTTCTAATGGTTTAAGTATAGCACTGTGTTGGGGTGAGGGCACTATAATCAACCTTACTCGACCGCTTGAAACATCATAGAACCTCTTGTCAATCGGCTTGTATAATAATTACCAGTTATCTTCTTTGAATCATCTACACAAAGCATCGCTGTTCCATAATGAATTGCACTACGATTTTGGAGTTCAGCCCTTGGTGTATTTAGATACGTGTATATAAGTTGCTGTTCACTGTTAACTTTTTCGATGCTCGCAGTTATTGAATTACTGGTGCTTTCATTCGTGCCAAGTTTAACAGATACATTTAAAAACGTTTGATCTATCCAAATTTCTGAATTCCTTGTTTGTTCAACACCATCCCAAACAAAAGTAATTGTTCCCTTATAATGTTTTGCTAAAACTGGTAATTCTCCGGTTAAAAGATAAAACGGTTTTTTCTTCCAAAGCCATTTATTAAATACTGCCATAAAAATCGCAGTTGCACCTATAGCTTCTCCGGCATATCCATAAATAGAATAACTACAATCAAAATACTCTCGCTGATTTATTGCTGAAGCAATTCCACTAGAATCTATTAAGCAGCGAATAACAAATAAGACAATCGTTATCCACACGCTTATGCTCATAAATTTCTTTGCCGAATCACTCATGCTCTATTCCCCATATCCAAGATAATTCCAAGCGGTAACCAGCCATTGTTTTGCATCTTCATCGGTCCATTTTCTATTTCGGAATAGATAGAGCATGTCACTTACTTCACACCATTCCGTGTGATGACCATCTTTAATTTCATTATACAAGTATATTATTGCCTGCTTTACCGTTTCAGTCCATGTGCTATATCCAATTATCACATTGTTAGGCACATGATACACAAGGCATTCCACTAAAAACGATGTTATTTTATCACCATCTGTTTTTTTGTCCTCAACCATCTCATTTTTGATATGCTTCATTATACGAACAAGTTTCTTATACTGATAACTCGTATTATTATTCTTGGCTATGCCATTTGCCTTATGTCTTTTAGGGTAGTTTTTTACTATCTCTCCTGTCTTAGCTTGAAGCCAAACACCCTCTATGTACTTGTTGGGATCCAGGCTATTCTCATAATAATAGTTTCTTAGTTGAAAAGAAGGAACCACATCTGCTTTTACATGATAGGTATTTTCATCTATTTTAAGAGACTTGTTTCCGTCATAAACGTACTCTGTTCTAAATTTATCTTGGAGAGCTTTTTTCACCAAGTTACGATACTCTTGAAAAGTAAAATCCGATGCTTTAAACCCGTAATCTTCTCTCCCTTTTCCTTGAGCATAGTCTGTGTGAAATGTATCTCTAAGCATAACACAAACATCCACATCGCTTTCCGAACGAACGTTAGTGTTATTTGCATAGGATCCCTGTATAAAGATATCAATATCCATCGTTTTTAATTCATCGCAAGAATTGATGGCATTTCTAATCATTTTAATGGTATTCTCTGCTCTCTGTTCCTCTGTTTGAGATAGCGGAGCTGTCCAATTTTGAAGTGTTTGCTCTGAGTATTTCATAGAATTTCTCCTACACACCATATTCAATCAAGAATAATTCTTGTAATTTCAATGTCATTGATTTTCACATCTTCGCCGATCATAAGATCGTTGCCTGCTGCTCACCACGGAGAGGTGTGTGATTTATCAAAAAAATTTTTGATTTGTACGAGCAGCGTAGGGAGCTACCGCTCCCAGTATATCACAAGTCTGCAAATAAATCAGCCTTGTACAGCCCTTTTTCTAACATTTTTTTGAAGCTATCCTTTACGGCTGCGACGTCTTCATGGTAGGTCATTCCGTACCAGGTGTCGTTGGTCTTCAGAACCTTCACTGACATCTTTCTCTGCTCCAGCAACTCACCGATGAAGATAGGAATCAGATACTCTGCCTTCAGCGGATTGCCCGGCACTTCTTTTTCAAAGAACTCTTTGAAGCCCTCTTCCAACACTCCCAGAAAGTCAGGTGTCAGTCCCCACATATTCATGGAAACCAGAGAATTCACATCAACAGTCACATCGTCTGCCTCTGCCCCAGTTGCGGTCTTTACGATGTTCTTAGTCTCCACAACTTCGGTCAGGTTGTTATCCTCGTCCATCTTGCAGATACCACGGGTCACACCACCATTGTCGGACAGCGTGTTCTTCAGCACAAATCCTGCCATGCAGGACTCGCCGCCATTTACCAGATAGTCATGGACAGCCTTGAATCCCTCTTTGCCATAGTAATCGTCTGCATTGATCTCAATGAACGGGGTATCGATCACGCTCTTTGCTGCAAGCACTGCCTGACCAGTTCCCCACGGCTTCGTCCGACCTTCCGGTAAGCAGCCCGGAATATCTTTGATATCCTGGAAAGCGTAGTCTACTGTTACGTTATGAGAAGAGCAAATGGAGGCAATGCGATCACCAATGACCTCTTTGAATTCTTTCTCGATATCCTTCCGGATAATAAATACCACATGGTTGAAGCCTGCCTCGATTGCATCATGGATCGAGTAGTCCATGATAATATGGTTAGTATCATCGACCGGCTCCAACTGTTTTATTCCTGTTCCAAATCGGCTGCCGATACCGGCTGCCATGATAAGTAATGTTGTGTTCATATCTCCCCTCTTATTGTGCTTTCGCCGCTTTTATTGCAGAGATTACTCTATGGATATTTCCCAAATTCATTCGAAACTGTCTTTTACAGATACTGCACCTTCCCTTAAAGCAGTCACCTTCTTAGTATCTTATACGCAATCTTTTTGATAATGCTAAGATTTTGTGAAGTATTATAGATTAAGGCAAAACACCAGCACAATGCAATTGTCCAAAGTTTATTTTCATTCAAACATATTGCGGAGAATACAAAAGCCAACATACCCATTAATATTTCTTTTTGGTTGTACTCTATCTTGATTACTTTGCCAAGGTCTATCGCTCTGTAAACAGCGATTACCAAAAATGATATTGCTGTTGAAATTGAGGCTGCATATAGACCAATTTTCCCGATTAAAAAGACATTAATCGCCGCATTGATTATTGCACCAGCTACTGATGAATATCCAACCTGTTTAGTTCTTTTGAGCGCAATATAAATTCCACTATAAAAATTGACAAGGCTGTTAAAAAATATTCCAAAATACAATATTGGAACTTGAAAAAATGCATCTCCATAATCGCCCTTTATGAGAACCTTAAAAATAATAGGTGTTATAGCTATTAATGCCAACATAACCCCAATCAAGAATCTAAACAATCCAGAAAAGAGTTTTGTATAATATTCAGCCGGATTTCCATCGTCAGAAACCTTAGACGCTGTTTCAGTCCATGCCAAATTAAAAATGCCATATGCCGTACTATACAGCGACGGAATCTTATTTGCAACAGCGTATATTCCATTTGCAGCAGCTCCCATAAACTGGATAATAATCAATCGATCTGAAAGATTAACCACCCACAAGGCAATCGAACTTGGAACAATTGGCATCGAAAATCCAAGTAGTTCTTTTAAGGGAGCTACAGAGAATTTTTCCATCTTAAAGTACAGAAGCATTTTCGATGCGAACATCATGTATGTATCCGCGCTCAAATAGCCGATTGTCAATGATACGATAACTCCTTGCAAGCCCAAATGAAAGCCCATTAACATTATGGCAGTTGTGGCAAGATTTATCGCAGAGTAAACTACAACACTTATAGAATACTGAACATTATGTCCTAGTCCGCGAACGATCTGTCCTAATAATGAATATAATGCTTCACTTAGAAAGAGAACACAAATCAACAATGCCGATAGTGAATCAATTCCAAGAAGACGCAATATCAAATAAACAACTGGATAGCATATTACAGAAGATACTCCGATGTATACAAGTAGAAACTTGGTATTCTACCAATGTGTAGAATCTATATCAACGGGGTTCCCCGTGATAAGCTTATTTGGATTTTATTTCTCTTATTCCATCATCCGACATAATATGATATACTTGTATTCGATCAGATTAGAACGTGATAGGGATAGTCTGGTGGTTGTCCTTTCTGGAAACGGGAAGGGGGTAATGCCATGAATACAATGGAAGTCTTAACACTTTTATTAGTTATATTTGCGGCGTTATCCTACATAGATAACCACCGTAAATAGAAAAATGGCTATTCCCTACCGCAAATAGGGGATAGCCGTTTCCTACATTGTTCCACTAAGAAACTAATTTATTGTTTCCGAAAGTTCAATCACTGGACACCGCAAATATCCTTGATTGCTTCTGATCTGATTATAAAGCCTTGACATTCAAAAGTCAAGTAGCTAGGGGGGTAGGTTCAATGTGACCTACCCTTTATTGCTTCCACCACCGCTTCCTCTTGGACCGCAACGACGTTCATCACAATCGCAGCCGTCAATACCGGAACAATCGTTGAAATGATCTCCGCCACCATCATAACCAGACATAGAATTAGCTTTCATCGTCTGTAAATTGTATTTACACCATATTTTGTATATTCACCAATTCTCTGGCTGCCTGACTTACTAACTCTTCTTATTTTTTCTAATCTCTTTCTCTTAAAAACATCTGACGTTTTCTTTCTGGCATTGGGCGAATCCTGTCCATGACTTTTTTGCTTGCCTGCCTGTTTTCAAGACGCTCTTTTTCTTCCGTAAACCACTTTGCTGCATCTTGGCTAAGTTCCAGATTTTCACCAAGCACGGCATGATCATACGTCATATTTGACACATCGTAACATTTTTTGTGAATAAACCGACTTTAACTACTCCGTGTCCTCCTCCAGCGTATACGGAGTAACCTGATATACGTAGTAGTTCAGCCAGTTCGTATACAGCGTGTTCGCCATATTTCTCCACATAAGCGGAGGAACGGAGAACGGGTCATCATGCTCATAGTAGTGGACCGGGAGTGCCGGATTTAAGCCTTTATTGAGGTCGCGGTGATACTCGTTGTTTAAGGTCATACGGTCGTACTCCGGGTGGCCCTGGACGAAGATCTGGCTTCCGTCCTGGTTCATGACAAGAAAGACGCCTGCCTCATCGGATTTAGCGAGGATCCGGAGTTCCGGGTGCTTTAAAATATCCTCCTCCCACACTTCTGTATAGCGGGAATGCGGGCACTTAAAGTAATCGTCAAAGCTTCGGAGTAACGGAACACGCTTATCCAGCGCTTTCTGTGTATACACACCGGAAAGTTTTTCTTTCCGTAAGTGTTTCGGGATTCCGTAATGATAGTAAAGTCCGGCCTGGGCACCCCAGCAGAGGTGCATGGTGGATGTCACATGCGTCTTGCTCCACTCCATGATCTGCGTCAGCTCCGGCCAGTAGTTGACCTCCTCATACTCCATCAGTTCCACCGGTGCTCCGGTGATGATCATTCCATCGAAATGTTTCTTGCGGATCTCCGGGAATGTCACATAGAACTTATTTAAGTGGCTCGCGGAGGTATGCGTCGACTCATGGGTCGACATCGTCATGTACGTACATTCCACCTGCAGCGGGGTGTTTGACAGCGCTCTGAGAAGCTGTGTCTCCGTGTCCTCCTTTAACGGCATGAGGTTTAAGATCAGGATCTCCAGCGGACGGATATCCTGACTCTGGGCACGGTCCTCATCCATGATAAATACGTTCTCACTCTCAAGGATCGCTCTTGCCGGCAATCCATTCTGTATTTTAATCGGCATTTTTTTCCTCTCCTATTATCTTCAGGAAATCCTCTTCGGAAAGGATCGGAATGCCAAGTTCTCTTGCCTTCTTATTCTTTGACGAATTGGATGTCACATCATTATTGATCAGATAACTGGTCTTCGCAGACACGGAGCCTGCGGCTTTTCCGCCGAGAGACTCGATCTTCTCCTGCAGTTCCTTGCGGTTCGCAAAATGTTCAACGGAGCCTGTGATCACGAAAGTCTTTCCGGCCAGCGTCTGTTCCTCATTTCTCACTTCATTTTCAAAAGTCAGATCCGCCAGCAGATGATCCAGTATCTCATTGTTCTTATCATTCTTAAAGTACTTCACCCACGCATCCGCGAGCACACCGCCGATCCCGTCGATGGAGCAAAGCTCCTCCGCGTCGGCCCCGCGCATGGCGTTCAGGTCAAAATCGAAATGGCGGCAGATCACTTTCGCATTCGCAAGACCGATCCCCGCGATCCCGAGTCCAAAGATCAGCCGCGGCAGCGTCGTATGGGACGCAGTCTTCGCCGCCTGAATAAGATTCTCATAGGATTTCTCCCCGAATCCCTCCATCGTCACGATGGCATCGCGGTGACGGTCCAGATGGAAGATATCATCGAATTCATGGATGAATCCCGCTGCGATAAACTTCTCCAGCGTCATCTCGGAAAGTCCGTCGATATTCAGCGCATCCCTGCTCACAAACAGGTCAAAGCTCTTGATCTTTTTCGCCTGACACTCCGGATTTGTGCAGTAGAGGGACTTCACATCATTCACACTGCGGATCTCCGTCGCCCCGCCGCAGACCGGACAGATCTTCGGGATATCACGGACGCCGCTTCTTGTCAGGTTGTCCGAGATCTGTGGGATGATCATGTTCGCCTTGTAGACCGTAATCCTGTCCCCGGCCCCCAGCTCCAGTCCTTCCATGATACTGATGTTATGGACACTGGCGCGGCTCACCGTCGTTCCCTCAAGCTCCACCGGTTCGAACACGGCGACCGGATTGATGAGTCCTGTTCTCGACGCACTCCACTCGATGTAGGAAAGCGTTGTCTCCTGGATCTCGTCCGCCCATTTGAAAGCGATGGAATCCCTCGGGAATTTCGCCGTCCGCCCAAGCGACTGTCCATAGGCGATATCATCATAAAGCAGTACAAGACCATCCGACGGGATATCGTAATGTTCGATCTTCTCCGCAAATCCGCGGACTGCATCGGAGAGTGTCTCCGCTGTCACCTCCACGAACTCGACCGTCTCAAATCCCAGGCCGGAGAGCCACAAAAACTGCTCTTTTCTCGAATTTTTAAAGTCAACGCCATACGCCCGCACCAGTGCAAACGCCATAAAACGGACGTTTCTGGATGCCGTGATCTCACTGTTCAGCTGGCGTACGGAACCGCTGCAGAGATTTCGCGGATTCTTGTACTTTGCATCCACATCTGCGATGGAATCGTTTAACTTTTCAAAATCTGAATAGCTGATGACCGCTTCCCCGCGCAGGATCAGCTGACCCTTATACGGGATCGAGGTCGGAATATTGATAAACGTCCGGGCATTCGGCGTGATCACCTCGCCGATCTCGCCGTTTCCGCGTGTGACCGCCTTCGCAAGGACCCCGTCCTCATATGTCAGGACCACAGTCAGCCCGTCCATCTTCCAGGACAAAAGTCCTTTCTGTCCGCCGAGCCATTCCCGGAGCTCGTCAACGCTTTTCGTCTTATTCAGAGAAAGCATCGGCCGCTCATGGCGCTCTTTCGGAAGTTCACTTAAGACTTCATATCCGACTTTCTGGGTCGGACTTCCGGCAAACACCGTCCCTGTCTCCTGTTCCAGTTTCAGGAGTTCGTCGTAAAGCCTGTCATATTCGAAGTTGCTCATGATCTCGCGGCTCTCCTGATAATAGGCTTTCGATGCCTCAGAGAGAAGCGGGATCAGCTCCTTCATCCTCTTGATCTTGTCGTCCATATTTTATGCTCCTTGCGCTCCGGCGCACCCGGTTTCCAGCTTTCCGGGGATGCGGGGGCTTTCTTTTCCGGCTTCTTTTCGCTGTCCTCGCGGACATTTCTCCAGACCTTTCCGGTTCCGCTCTTCTTCTCGAACGGCTTTCTCTCACCATTTTTTACAAACGGTTTCCTGTCGTTCTTCTTTCCCTGATATCCGGAGCGGGCTGTTTTTCCGGCCGCTTTTGCCGGATCCACCAGTTTTCCGATCTTCGCAGCTTCTCTCGCCGGAAGATTCGTCGAACCTTCCACCAGTTTCATCAGATCGCTCAGCTCTTTTTCCGTCAGCTCCCGATACTCCCCGCGCTTTAATGTACCCAGCTGGATGTTCATGATACGCACGCGTTTCAGATTCATCACATGATAATCGAGCGCACGGCACATCCGGCGGATCTGTCGGTTTAATCCCTGCGTCAGGACGATATGGAACGTGTGGCTTCCGGTCTTCCACGCGCGGCATGGCTTTGTCGTCACGTCGAGATCCTCAATGCGGACGCCTTCGCACATCTGCTTTAAAAATTCTTCCGTCACCGGATGATCGACAGCCACCGCGTACTCTTTTTCATGCGCATTTCCGCCGCGCAGGATCTTGTTGACGATATCTCCCTGATTTGTCATCAGGAGAAGTCCCTCGGAATCCTTATCAAGACGTCCGACCGGATAGATCCTCTGGGGATAGTTTAAAAACTCGACGATATTTTCTGCATGATCCTTATCCGAAGTCGTGCAGACGATCCCACGGGGCTTATTTACGATCAGGAATACCGGTTTTTCCTTCTCTCCCACCGGCTTTCCGTCACAGACCACCTTCTGTCCCGGGCGGATCTGCATTCCCATCACAGCAACTTCACCATCCACCATGACTTTTCCATTCTCCACAAGCCGGTCTGCCTCTCTTCTCGAGCAGACGCCTGCATCACTCAGATATTTATTTAAACGAATCGTTCCTTCCAATCTCTTTCTCCCTTTTTGTATTCTCAACTGCAGCTTATTTGTTACAGTACACGGGCGCTCCATGAGCACGCACTGTAACGCTTATTTTCCTTTTTGGACCCATTATATCGTTTCCGGAGTATGAATGCAAGAAAAAACGCCCATCAGGGTCAGGACATTTTCCCGATCTGACGGACGCATAAAAAAATGCATCTGATAGGAATCGAACCTACGCACGCGGCTCCGGAGGCCACTGCTCTATCCACTGAGCTACAGATGCATCTCTAGTAGTATACAATAATTTTCTGATTCATGCAAGGGGATGAGAATTTTTTTTTATATTTTTTTACTCAATTTTTCTAAACTAAGGATGCATACGTCCTGGCACCTTCCGGAGTCCCGCGCGGTCGCTTGCGATGATCTGCATCTACGCATGAATGCGCGGCAGTTCCAGGGGCACTGCTTTTTCATTTCCCGACTGCCGCGCTTTTCATGTTTTTAATGCTTTCTTGAAAACAGATAGTAGGACGGAGTACGGTTTGCGCAGTCCTCCGCAAGAACTTTCAGGCTGCAGTAAACAAAGCCATCTACGACTCTCGCTTTTCCATCCCTGCCCGGCTCCTCATATTTTCCTTCTTTATAGGACGGATCCAGAATGCACGCCTCATTGTCATCGGCCGATACAACGAGGATGTAATGTCCTCCATGAGTGAACACCCCGGTATACCCTTCCCGGTCTCCGCCGGAATTTGCGATGGCGAGTCCGCCTTTTGCCAGGTGCGCCTTCAGCTCGTTCAGATCACTCGTTTTCCCATAATTCAGGTTAAACCTTTCCGCAACGACGGGGCCCAGGATCTTCAGGCTCGTTCCGATCTCACGGTTCGCGCCAACCTCATTGGATAATTTCAGGCAGTCTGTGAGTTCATAGGTTGACAGAGTCAGCGCATCCACCATCATGCACAGACAGCTCGGTCCGCAGCCTGCTGCAGCCACATTCCGCTTCTCCTCCGGCACTCCGCCGTGGTCTAAATTATGTTCATAGGGAATATCTCTGTGTTCTAACTGATTGATATATTTCATTACAACTGCTCCTTCCGATTGCCGCATGTACCATGCTTTTGATTTTCCTATCGTACCACCACAACCTTAAAACAACAAGATATATTTTTATTTCCCGGCTGCTGTCCGAGCCTTTTGCAGATGATCACCGATTTTCCCCATATTCCGGCGCGCCTCATTGATTTTTCTTCCCGATTCTGCTACAATGGCATGGAACTTTTTGATAAGGATACCAGACAGGAGATAGAGAAATGAATGTAACAGATTTTAACTTTGAACTGCCGCCGGAACTGATCGCGCAGGATCCGCTTGAGGACCGTTCTGCTTCCCGGCTGCTTGTATTAGATAAAAAGACCGGAGAAATGGAACACCGTCATTTCCGCGATATTTTGCATTACCTGAAAAAAGGCGACTGCCTTGTTATCAACGATACAAAAGTTATCCCGGCGCGTCTCATGGGACATAAGGTCGGAACAGATGCCGGAATCGAAGTTCTTCTTTTAAAGAGAAAATCCGACAATGTCTGGGAAACTCTTGTAAAGCCGGGTAAAAAGATGAAGGTCGGCGCAGAAGTATCCTTCGGTGACGGACTTTTAAAAGGAAAAGTCATCGATGTCGTCGATGAAGGAAACCGCCTGATCCAGTTTGAATATGACGGGATCTTCGAGGAGATCCTTGACAAGCTTGGCCAGATGCCGCTGCCCCCGTACATTACGCACCAGTTAAAAGATAAGAACCGCTATCAGACTGTATACGCGAAGCATGAGGGCTCCGCAGCCGCCCCGACAGCCGGTCTGCATTTTACAAAGGAGCTTTTACAGGAGATCGAGGACATGGGAGTTAAGATCGCTCATGTAACACTTCACGTAGGTCTCGGAACCTTCCGCCCGGTAAAGGCCGACACCATCGAAGATCATCACATGCACTCTGAATTCTATATCGTAGAGGAGTCCGAGGCAAAGAAGATCAACGATACCAAGGCAGACGGCGGACGTGTCATCTGTGTCGGAACGACAAGCTGCCGTACCCTGGAATCCGCTACCGGGGATGACGGGATCTTAAAGGCCGGAAGCGGCTGGACCGAGATCTTCATCTACCCGGGATACAAGTTTAAGATCCTGGACTGCCTGATCACAAACTTCCATCTTCCGGAGTCCACGCTTGTTATGCTCGTATCCGCTCTCGCAGGACGCGAGCATATCCTGAATGCGTACCAGGAAGCAATCAAAGAACGGTATCGTTTCTTCAGTTTCGGAGATGCAATGTTTATTCATTGACCAATGATGTCAAAGATCCCTGTGTGACTTTCCGATCACACAGGGATCTTTTTGGGTTACAGTAACCTTTTTTGTTCTCCGGAAAATTTTCCTGCTCTCCTGCTGCAGGGCACCCGGCTCTGTCAGAGCACATCCTTTTTCCAGAGAATCCAGAATAACGATCAATCCAACGGAAATACCACAGTAAGCAGCATCTTGAAATCTTCTTTTGCAAACACTGCATGCGGTTTCTTCGCCGGCATAACGAGAACATCTCCGGCTTTGCAGATATGTTCCACACCGTCTACGGTGAACTGACCGACGCCTTCGATCACATGAACCATCGCATCGCCGGTAGAATCGTGCGTGCTGATCTCCTCACCTTTGGAGAACGCAAACAATGTCAGACTGACTGCCTTATTCTGGGCAAGTGTCTTGCTGACGATCTGTCCCGGTGCTGCTGTGATCTGAGAAGCAAGGTTTAAAACTTTTTCATGGTCGATATTTTTGATAAAAGCCATTTTTCTTTTTCCTTTCCGTCCGGATCTTACCATGATCCGTCTCTTAAACTGGATCAGTCTTGCCGAATTCCAGGGGCAAAGATCTTTCTGTGGGCAGACTTGCATCAGAGTTCTGACTTTTGCCCCCTGGGATTATATTATTGTTATTCTACCACGATATCTTCCTTTTGTATGTTGTAAATACAACATTTTTTCGTCCGCATGTCAATTTCAGGGGGCAATTCTTGTGAATCATCACGATTGATTTTCGAACTGGATTTCGATAGAATACATCTATCCTTTTATTTACGCGAACAACGAGCCAAAGTCCGCGCTTGCGCGAGACCTTGGCGACTGTCGCGATAACAAGTGAAAACTCGCGAAGCGTGTTTTCACTTGTTTTACATCCGTAACGGTCCAATCCTTTCCTTACAGGAATTTCCATCGGCAGTTTCTTCCCGATGTCTGACTGCCGAACTGTAAACTCCGGGCTCAGTTTCATCCCCCGGATCCGTCCGGCTGGATCGTTACACACATTCTATTCTTACACGTCACAAATATCAAATCTATGAATCTGAAAACACATCAGGAGGTATTACAATGAACTACGAAGAATTCTGTGCTGCACTGCAGGAAGAGCTTTTTAACATGCTTGACACCGGCTATTCCATTCACCGGGAACACGTTCTGAAAAACAACGGGGTCGTCCTCGACTCCCTGGCTCTCTTAAAAGCAGGAAAACACTGCTCTCCCGTGATCTCCCTTGAGATGCTGTACGAACAGTTTGAAAAAGGACATTCTATGTCCGAGCTCTGCGATTACATGGTATCGATCACTGATACGGAACTTCCGCTCTCCGTGGCGGGTCTAACTTCCCTGAACCATTTTGAAGATTTCCGGGACCGGATCACCTGTCGTCTCGTCTCCCAGGATAAAAACGAGGAACTTTTAAAGACGATTCCCTGGATCCCCTGCCTTGATCTTGCGGTCATCTTCTCCCTGGTCATAGAATCTGAAGGGGAAACTCAGATCAGCTCCGTCATCACAAACGTGGTGTCCACATCCTGGAACTTGACGCCGGAAGATCTTTTTTCGCTTGCAGCGGAAAATACTCCCCGAATCTATCCGGCAAGTTTCCGGTGCCTTGAGACAGTGATCGAGGAATACTTTCCCAGTTCCATCGATTTTGTTCCGGAAGACTGCCCGGTTCCGACGCTCTATGTCCTTACCAACAGCTCCGCTCACCACGGAGCCGCCTGCGTACTCTATCCGGACAAATTAAAAGACCTCGCGGATGCGTTTGGGAAAGATCTTCTCATCCTTCCCTCCAGCATCCACGAGGTCCTGATCATTGCTGATTCTGAAGCTTTTACGGAACGTGATTACCATGTCTTCTGCAATACGATCCGGAATGTCAACCGCGAGTCGATCCTGCCGGAAGACTTTCTCTCTGACCATCTGTACCGCTACCGCAGAGAAACCGACCGGATGGAGATCTACGCTGACAACTCCGAAGCTCTTTTGTAGATCCCGCCTGCCGCACGCCTCCCACAAAGCTTCCAACGAGCTCACCGCCTAATTTCTTCTCGCATGACTTCCTTCATGATAGAGATGTACGAGATTTACGACAGAATCTGTAATAAAGATCGCCAGGGCGATCGCTCCTGCGGTATGAAGTGTTGAGATCAGGTAATGCGTGGAAAGCGCCTGATCTCCCTGGATCAGATAATATACAGTCCGGTAAATCCCTGCTCCCGGAACTGTCGGAAGGATTCCCGCGATCAGGAAAACCGTCACCGGAGCTTTCTTGATCCTTGCCAGGATATGACTTAAAAATGCCATTGCAAGGATCGAAAAAAACGTTGCCTGAAGAGTGGAATGTGTCAGGTTATTGATCACCAAATACGCCCACCAGGCGAAACCGCCGGAAAATGCGGCATATGGTAAAAATCGCTTTGGAGTTTCCGTCAGGATCGAGAACATCGCGATCGCCCAGAACGCACTGAATACCTGTATGATCATAAAAGTCCTCCTTCCAGACTGCGTGCAGCGACAAGTCCTGCTCCGACTCCAAATGCTACCGCAAGTCCCACAACGATCGCCTCGAGGATCCGCGCAGAACCGGCAGCATAATCGCCGTTCAATGTATCACGAATCGCCGTCGTAAACGTCACCCCGGGGACAAGAGGCATAACAGCGCTGACAATGATCGTATCAGAATTCAGCCCCGGATAGGAATGACAGACCGTCATGGCTGAAAATGCCAGCACAAAGGCGCCAAAGGCATTAAAACAGAAATCGTTGAATTTCAGCGCCTTTCCGATCCAGGCCGCGACCGCAAGGCAGACACCGACTACGATCGATGCCAGAAAGTCTCCAAAGGATCCGCCGAACATGGGGGCAAAAAGCGCCGAAACCCCAACGTACCCCAGTCCCTGTGTCAGCCAGTCATACTGGTTCGTCTTCGGTGACTGGATCTCACGCAGCTGTCTCAGCGCCTCCTCCACGGTGATCTTTCCCTCACAGAAATGGCGCGACACATCATTCACCAGACAGATCCGGTTGATACTTGTACACCGGTCCGCGACACGTTTGACCCGGGTCAGCGGTTCCTTATTCGGATCGCTTAACGTGACAAAGATTCCTGTTCCATATACGATCGTCTCCGTCTGCTCATACTCGGAGCGTTTCAACATATGGTTCATAGTATCTTCCACTCTGTAGATCTCCGCGCCGCTGACAAGCATGAGCTCACCTGCCAGCACCACGGCCTCAAGCAAAGTTTTTTCGTTCATCTGTTCCCCCTTTTACCCCTTCAGATTCTTGTTCCGATCCACGGTCAGTAATTTCACAGAGTCTGACATATCAGCGCAAACCTGACCGTGATTTGTTGCACTGTTCTCTTTTCACCCACTTATTCTTCTAATGACTGCTTCCTTTGAGTGCTCGTCAGAAGATGGGAGCTTCTCAATATTTTTGCTCTGTCAAAGATCACAGACGGCTTCCGATCTGGAATACGACAAATGCCGCCATCCAGGCGATTACCAGCTGGAATACGACCATCCCCAGGGTCCATTTCCAGGACTGTGTCTCACGTTTGATCGTGGCGATCGTGGCGATACATGGTGTATAGAGAAGGCAGAATACCATCAGTGCATACGCGTTGACAGCCGTGAATCCTGTTCCCCCAAGGATTCCGGAAAGTTCTGCCATTCCTGCTGCCGAGTTGATGTTTGTGATCCCGTAGAGTACGGACATACTTGAAACAACAACCTCCTTAGCGGAAATTCCTGAGATCAGCGCTACCGCGATCTGCCAGCTTCCGAGTCCGACCGGTTTTAATACCGGCACCAGGATCTGACCGAATTTTGCAGCAAAGCTGTCCGCAACGTTTGTGATGAATCCGGTCGGTCCCACATTCATGACAAACCATAAAATGATCGATGCGAGAAAGATCGTTGTTCCTGCCTTTGTCAGATAATCCTTTACTTTCTCCCATACATAGATCGCTACAGTTCTCAAGTTCGGGATCTTGTATTCCGGAAGCTCGATCAAAAGGGCATTTTCCGTCTTGCTGTCTGTCGTTTTATGTACGATCAGCGCAATGATGATCGCCATCGCAACTCCGACAAGGTACAGGGAATATGCCACTAACATCGCCGACTTCGGAAAAAACATATCAGCAAGGAGTACATAGATCGTCAGCCTTGCTGAACATGACATAAATGGCGTGATGAGGATCGTCTTTAAACGGTCTCTCTGGTTTTCCAACGCTCTTGTCGCCATGACTGCCGGAACCGTACAGCCAAATCCTAACAGCATCGGAAGGAACGCACGACCGGAAAGTCCGACCATTCCCATCGTCTCATTCATGACATATGCCACTCTCGCCATATATCCGCTGTCCTCAAGGAATGCAAGTGCGAGAAAAAGAATAAAAATATTCGGCAGAAATGTCAGGATTCCTCCGACTCCAGCAAGTGCACCATCAACAACAAGGGAGATCACCCAGTCGGAGGCACCCGCAGCCTGCAGCCCTGAAAGTACACTCGACGATAAAAGTTCCAGTCCCTGTTCAAAGTAACCTTTCAGGAAATCTCCGACGGTAAACGTCAGGAAAAATACAAGTGCCATGATCCCGAAAAATACCGGAATTCCAAGAACCGGATGCGTCAAAAGACGATCCACCCGATCCGTCATCTGTGATTTTTCTTCTTTGTTAAAGAGACATTCGTTGACAACCGATTCCACATAGTCATACTTTTCATTGATGATCTCTTTTTCCAGAGTTTCCGGAACGATACTCTCAAATTCGATCGGATGGTCCTTCATGACCTCCTTATCGTACTCGAGCATCTTGATCGCATGCCAGCGAAGGTTCGTCAAGTCCGGATATTTTTCACGGAGAAGATCCTCTACTCTCTGGATCCGGTCTTCGATCGTCCTGTCATAGTGAACGATCACCCCCTGCGGTCCTTCCTCATAATGATGTACCACTGCATGCATCAGAACATCGAGTCCTGTCCTCTTTCTCGCTGATACCGGAACGACCGGGATCGAGCCCAGCATCTCCGGGAGACGGTGAAGATCGATCTCCATTCCGCGCTCTTCGATGATATCCATCATGTTGAGTGCCAGAATTACTGGTTTCTTTAATTCCAGAAGCTGCAGCGTCAGATACAGATTTCGTTCCAGTGAGGACGCGTCAACGACGTTGATGATCACATCCACATCGTCCTCCTCGATACAGCGCCTTGTGACGAGTTCTTCCATTGTATAGGAAGTCAGGCTGTAGATACCCGGCGTATCGATCACATGGATCTTTCTGCCCTTATAGCTCGTCTCTCCTTCCACCCGCTCTACCGTAACGCCGGGCCAGTTTGCCACTTTTAATTTTGCACCGGTAAATGCATTGAACAAGGTTGTCTTTCCGCAGTTCGGGTTTCCCACAAAACAGACATTGATCGGTCTTTCTGTTCCACTCATGATGCCGCCTCCTCTTTAACTTCGATCCCGCCTGTGATCCGCCTTCCAAGCGCCAGACGGGTTCCGCGGACTTTGATGATCATCGTTCCGCTGTTTTTCTTGTTCATCACAAGAAGAGGAGTATTCTCATTTACACCCAGCGCCTCCAGACGCCGGTTGATCGCATCTTCCACATGAACCGATTCGACCAGGTACGTTGTGCCAATCTTTCCTTCATAAAGTTTCATCCTGTGTTCATCCTTCATTATCATAGTCGATAGCAGTCTTCCTGTCATCTGGAAATATTGTATTCTTATTGAGAATAATTGTCAATAATCGTATTCCGGTACATTCGTCCGCACGGTGCGGGCAAAGGCATGTGTGCACATATCAAAAAGACTGAGAGCTTCTGTCTCCCAGTCCTTTTTCCTTTTTTATAGCAGTCACATACCTTCGTCTGTAAAATCCTTCCACAGCATTTCCCCGGAATACAAAATATTTCTTCTTCCTGCTGTGCGTTCTAATGATCCTCCAGTTCCAGCAACATCTGTTTCACTTCCTTCATCCGGTCACGCAGCTTAGCTGCTTCCTCAAAGTTCAGTTCCGCTGCCGCCTGGCGCATCTTCTTTGTAAGTTCCTTTACAAGTTTCTCCAGTTCCCTTGCATCCATAGACTCCGGATCTTTCTTAAATTCTTCCTCATTCGCGCTGACTGCCTTTGAAATCGCGATCAGATCACGGACTGCTTTTTTGATCGTCTGCGGGGTAATTCCATGTTCCTCATTGTACTTCTGCTGGATCTCCCGGCGGCGATTCGTCTCGTCGATGGCGGCCCGCATGGAATCTGTGATCGTATCTGCATACATGATGACATGACCTTCCGCGTTTCTGGCCGCACGCCCGATCGTCTGGATCAGGGATGTCTCTGAACGAAGAAATCCTTCTTTATCCGCATCCAGGATCGCAACAAGCGTGATCTCCGGGATATCGAGTCCCTCTCTGAGAAGGTTAATTCCGACAAGGACATCAAAGACGTCCAGACGCATATCCCGGATGATCTCCGCACGCTCCAGCGTATCAATATCCGAGTGCAGATATTTTACACGAATTCCGGCTTCCCTGATATAATCCGTCAGGTCCTCCGCCATACGCTTTGTGAGCGTCGTGATGAGAACTTTATTGTGCTTTTCCACTTCTTTATTGATCTCGCCCACCAGATCATCGATCTGTCCTTCCACCGGACGGACAGAGATTTCCGGATCCAGAAGCCCTGTCGGGCGGATGATCTGCTCCGCACGCAGGAGTTCATGTTCCGCCTCATAAGTGGACGGCGTCGCCGACACGAACATCATCTGGTTGATATGTGTCTCAAACTCCTCAAAATTCAGCGGACGGTTATCAAGTGCGGACGGCAGACGGAAGCCATAATCCACCAGTGTCTTTTTTCGCGATCGGTCACCAAAATACATGCCGCGGACCTGCGGAAGCGTAATATGGGACTCGTCCACAATGATCAGAAAATCATCCGGAAAATAGTCGAGCAGCGTACACGGTGGCTGCCCCGGTGCGGAACCCACGAGATGGCGGGAATAGTTCTCGATCCCGGAGCAGAATCCGGTCTCCCTCATCATCTCCACGTCAAAGTTTGTCCGCTCAGCGATCCTCTGTGCCTCCAGAAGCTTATCCTCACTTTTAAAGAAGGTTACCTGCTCCTTCATCTCTGCAAGAATATTCTCAGTCGCACGCATCATCTTTTCCTTCGGAACGACATAGTGGGATGCCGGGAAGATCGCCACATGTTCCAACTGTGCCTTCACCTCTCCGGTCAGCGCCTCGATCTCTATGATCCGGTCCACCTCGTCCCCGAAGAACTCGATCCTGTACGCCTCACTTCCGGAGTATGCCGGAAATACTTCCAGCACATCTCCTCGCACACGGAAACTTCCTCGTTTAAAATCCATCTCATTTCTTGTATACTGGATATCAATCAGTTTGTGGATCACTTCATCTCTGTCTTTTTCCATTCCAGGACGCAGCGAGATCACCATGTTCTTATAATCGATCGGGCTTCCCAGACCATAGATACACGATACTGAAGCTACAATGATCACATCATTCCGCTCAGAAAGGGCCGCTGTCGCAGAATGGCGCAGCTTATCGATCTCATCGTTGATCGCGGAGTCCTTTTCAATATAAGTATCCGTCGACGGCACATAAGCCTCCGGCTGATAGTAGTCGTAATAGGAGACAAAGTATTCCACCGCATTATTTGGGAAAAACTCCTTCATCTCCGAATATAGCTGTGCTGCCAGCGTCTTATTGTGCGCGATCACAAGTGTTGGTTTATTCAACTGCTGGATCACGTTCGCCATCGTAAATGTTTTACCGGATCCAGTCACACCGAGCAGTGTCTCAAACTGATTGCCTTCCCTGAAGCCTTTTACCAGCTGTTCGATTGCCTGCGGCTGGTCACCGGTCGGCTGATATTCTGATACAAGTTCAAAATGATCCATGGTTTCCTCCTGATTCGGTCTATTTCATCTTTTTTAGTTTCATGCTTCTTTCATATTATTCCGGTCTCGCATCCTGGAATTGAAAATATATTTAACTGCTTTCAAGTATACCATGTCTATATAGAAATGTACAGCTATTTCGAACTTATGTTCTATTCCCCATTTGTTCCCGCTATCCCACGCCCCGCACGTATATTGCACGTAAAAAGGCGGCGTCCCCATTCTCCCTCTATCGGAAGTCGGAAACGCCGCCTTAGCGGTTCATATTATGGTAAACTGCTGTTTCTCATTTTTTAAATCAGTCGTCCAGCTCGTCCTCGCCTACAATCTCGTCGTACTCTTCGGTGTCGAGAAGTTCATCGAACGCATCAGCAACGATCTCGTACTCCTCGTCGCTCTCGATGTTCTGGATATCCGGAGTTCCATTGATCTCTGTGTAGCGGTATAAGTATACCTCGCCATCCTCAGCCTCATTTCCGTCTAACGGAAGAAGCGCGATATATTCCTTATCAGCCGCCTCAAAGATCGTAAGGACCACGCACTCTAACTCGGTTCCGTCATCCAGTGTCAGAGTCACGGTCATCTCCTCATCGTTTACAGCATCCTGATTCATATTTTTGTCCTTTGCCATAAGCTCAAATTCCTCTCATTTCCGGCATCCTGCCGTTTCTTGCAGCGGTTCTTTTCTGTCACGGCTGCCATTTTTTATAGGATACCAGTAAACTGCCATAAAATCAATAGAAAGAATTGCTACTTTAAAAAAGAAGCGATCAGTACTCAACTCCCCGTCTCGCCATGATCCCGCGGTCAAACGGATGCTTTCTCTTACAGATCTCCGAGACATAATCCGCTGCCGCGATCAGCTTCTCCGACGGATCTCTCCCAGTGAGAACGATCTCCAGCCCGTCCGTCTGATCTCTTCCGGGGCGGTTTTCAAGAAATTCCAGGACATCGCGTTCCGGAACCATCCCGTAATTTACAGCCGCCATGATCTCATCAAACACCACCAGATCCGCATGTTCCGCGAGTTTCACCGCTTCGCCAAACAGCTCTCTGTGGTATGCCGCACATTCCCTTTTCGTCTCTTCATCCATCGACCGGACAAAGCCAAATGTTTTCCGGCACGGGATCAGCGTAACCTCCGGGATTTTCTTTAAAATTTCTACTTCCCCGGAATTGTCCGTCTTTAAAAATCTCGCGATCACCACGCGTTTTCCGCATCCTGCCGCCCGGACGGCCAGTCCGACCGCCGCGCTCGTTTTTCCTTTTCCATCTCCGCAGTAAATATGAACAAGTCCCATGTTTCTCCTCGCTTTTTAAAACAGAGTGCAAAATGCAGTAATTCCGTGAGGAATTTGTCAACTTGCGCTGACCAGAATTGCTCACCAGGTCCCACGTACATTCGACTTGATCACAGTCCTGCTTCCTCCACAAACCGGGAAACATCCGTCTTCCTGTGATACCGCTCCTTCACCGCCGCTACATGAAGCCGGTCCTTCGCACGTGTCAGGGCGACATAGAACAGCCGTCTCTCCTCCTCGATATCCGCCGGCAGACCCGCTTTATGGTGTGGAACGATCCCCTCATTCGCATCAACCACAAAGACGACCGGATATTCCAGTCCCTTTGCACTGTGCATCGTTGACAGAGTCACGCGGTCTTTCGTCTCCTCGCGCTCTTCCTGATTCTGCTTCTTTAATTCTTCCTCATACCGGGCCGCATGTTCCTTCCACTCCACAAAGGTTGCAAATTCCGCCGCGCTCTCCGCGAGCTTATCTGCCGTCTCGAAAAGTTCCTCCGGCTTCATTCGCCTGAATTCTGCATAGGACCGCAGATAGTCATCGTATCCGATCGCCTTCCGGATATAGTTGACTGCCGCCACAGGCTTTAACGGCGCCATTGCGCGAAGATCCGTCTCCAGGTCACAGATCCGCTCCTCCATCCAGTCCCTATCCTGGTAAAAGGATTTCAGGCGGTCAAAGGATACGATCGGCGTATCAAAGGCATCCCTGCTGAAATACCGGTTTGGCCGGTTCATGATCCTGTAAAAATCGGATCTTTTCCTGCTGCCCGCCGCGATCTCCATGTAGGCGAAGAGATCCTTCGCGATCCAGTGGCTGTAAAGATTCGGGATCACATCCCGCAGCTTAAACGGAATATTATAGCCCATCAGCCGCTCCGCCATCAGGCCGGAATTTGCCCCTGTTCGGAACAGTACCGCGATCTCGCTCCACTGATACCCGGCGTCATGGTACGCGCGGATACTCTGCGCCACCGTGTCCATCTCATGTCCGGGATTGTCGAAAACCCGGAAATCCACCGGACGTCCGGATCCCCGGAACGGCTCCAGCTTCTTCTCAAACCGGACCTTATTGTGCTCAATAAGGCGAAGAGAGGTCTCCACGATTTCCTTTGTAGACCTGTAATTCGTTCCCAGAAGCACCCGTTTTGTCCCCGGAAAATCCTTTTCAAAGCCGAGCATGATCTCCGGCTTCGCCCCGCGGAACCGGTAGATCGACTGGTCATCATCTCCGACGATAAAGAGATTGTTCTCCGGCAGTGCCAGCATCCGGACAACCTGATACTGAAGAAGGTTAATATCCTGGAACTCATCCACGAGAATATACTTAAACTTCTTCTGCCATGCTGCCAGGATGTCCTTCCGCTCCGTAAACAGCTCATGGCACATGACGAGCATATCGTCGAAGTCGATCTTTCCCGTCGTTTTCAGCATCTCATCGTACCCGTCATAAAGCTTTTTAAACCACTCTTCCGGGCAGTTCTGGGAATAGTAGTACTTCAGATCCAGGCGCTCGCCTTTTACGTAGCTGATCTCATTGATGATGGAGGAGATAAATTCCGCCTCGTCCTCGACCTCCATCTCTGATTCATCGAGAAACTTCTTAAAATACTGGCGTTTTTCCTCCCCGCTGATCACATTTCCGGCAGGGAAACGGTACGCCCACTTTAAAATATGGTAAAAGACCGAGTGAAAGGTTCCAAAGCTCACATGGGAACCTGCCGCCTCCAGAGACGTCCCGCAGGCTTCGCGCCTCCGGGGACCAGGATCAGCAGTTCCAAAAAAGGGCTTTTCCGCCCCCGTCCGGCTCCCGCCTGCTCTCTGCTCCGCCTGTTTCCGCTTTTCGTCTTCTTCCCTCGCCAGTCTCAGAAACCGTTCCTTCATCTCCGTGGCCGCCGCTCTTGTGAACGTAATGACAAGAATGCCGGAGGGGTCAACGCCCGCCTCCAGCAGTCTCTTGATTCTGTGTGTAATTACTGTCGTTTTTCCGGACCCCGGACCCGCGAGGACCATCATCGGTCCATCCCGGTGTTCCAGGGCCATCATCTGTGCCTGATTAAAATCCATTATTCTGCTGCTTCCAGAAGTTCGATTCCCTTCTTAATACGAGCCAGAGACTCCTCTTTTCCGATGATCTCCATGATCTCAGTAGCGCCTGCCGGAGTCATCTGCTTTCCGGACACTGCGGTACGGATCGGCCACATTACGAAGCCTGTCTTTACGCCCTTATCGGCAACGTATTTGGAAAGAGCCTCAAAGAGAGCGTCATTGCTGAAGTCATCCTGCGCCTCAAGGATCGGAAGAACTTCCTTCAATGTCTCTAAGGAGTTCTCTTTTGTTGTCTTCATCTTCTTATGAACATACATATCTGCGCTGTATTCCGGCATTTCCTCGAAGAAATCGATCTGATCCGCGATATCGAGCAGAGTCTCAATTCTTGTCTTTACCATTCCGGCGATCTTCTTTAAATTCAGCGGTTTCTTGATCACAGCCTCAAGGTACGGTTTTGCGATCTCGAAGAACTTGTCATCATCCATCTTCTTGATGTACTCACCGTTCATCCAGCGGAGCTTTGTCATATCAAAGACAGCCGGAGACTTGCTCATGTTGTGGTAATCGAACTCTTTTACAAGCTCCTCAAGTGTAAAGAACTCCTGGTTGTTTGCCGGAGACCATCCTAAAAGGGCAACGAAGTTTACGATCGCCTCTGTTAAGAATCCCTGCTCAAGAAGATCCTCAAAGGAGGAATGTCCGCTTCTCTTACTTAATTTCTTGTGCTCCTCGTTTGTGATGGTCGGGCAGTGTACATAGATCGGAACCTGCCAGCCAAATGCCTCGTAGAGACGGTTGTATTTCGGAGAGGAGGAAAGGTACTCATTTCCGCGGACAACGTGTGTGATCTTCATCAGATGGTCGTCCACAACGTGCGCAAAGTGGTAGGTCGGGATTCCGTCGGACTTGAGGATAACCACGTCCTGATCGTTCTCGGTGACTTCCATCTTGCCCTTGACGAGATCCTCGTGGCGGATCTTGTGCTCAATGCTGCCCTCCGAGCGGAAACGGACAACATACGGCGTGCCCTTGGCAAGCTCTGCCTCGATGTCCTCCATCGGACGGTCGCGCCATACGGCGTACTTGCCGTAGTAGCCGAAGTTTTCCTTGTTCTTCTCCTGCTGCTCGTGCGCGGCGGAGAGCTCCTCCTCGGTGCAGAAGCACGGGTACGCCATGCCGCGCTGCACGAGGGACTTGACGAAGGTCTGGTAGATCTCGGCACGCTGGCTCTGTCGGTACGGACCGTAGATGCCGGTCTCGCCGTCAGTCGTTGCACCCTCGTCGAACGGCAGGCCGAACGACTTGAACGCGTCGATGATCATCTGCACGCCGCCCTCTACCTCACGCTTGCGGTCGGTGTCCTCAATACGCAGATAAAATACGCCCTTGGACTGGTGCGCCAGGCGCTCATCCACCAGTGCGCCGTACAGGTTGCCGAGGTGCATGAAGCCGGTCGGACTCGGGCCCATACGGGTTACCTTTGCGCCCTCGGGCAGCTCGCGCTTGGGATAGCGAGCCTCCATCTCCTCCGGCGTGGTATTGATATGCGGAAACAGCAGTTCCGCCAAACGGTTGTAATCCATTTATCTCTCACTCCAACTCGTTAGACTGCGCGGAAACGCGGTTTGTGCGCTCCACGAGTGTTTTTCCCATAATAGTATTATTTTAGCACAATGCAGTTTTGTACGCAAGACATAAAGCCGGTTTTAATCGCTTGTTTTGCCGCTTGCGAAGCGAACGAAAATTGCCGCCCGGACAGGGCGTATTGCTGCGCAACTCGCGTGCCCAGCATAGTTTGTGCTGAAAAAGAAGCGCAGCTCCTGCTTTTGCGCAAAAAAAGCGCGCTCTTCCTTGCGAAAGAGCGCCAAAAGTAGGATTGTGGGGATAAAGATATGAACGGTGCATGGCGGCTTTCCCAACCGCCATGATAAATATACCATAAATTACCATACTTGTCAACAGTTTTTGGAAGAGGTTTTCCATGAATCAAACACTGATCAGAAATGTAAACATTTGGACAATGGACGAGGAGGATACCCGCTTTTACGGCTGGGTGCTGCTCGAAAACGGAAAAATCACGTCCATGGGCGAAGGCGAACCGCCTGCAATGCCGGTTCAAATAGACGGTGATGTCGTGTACGGCGAGGGCGGCGTGCTGACACCCGGCCTGATCGACATTCACTCGCACATCGGTCTGTACGAGGACGGCCTCGGCTTTGAGGGCGCGGACGGCAACGAGGACACCGATCCGGCGACACCGCACCTGCGTGCACTGGACGGCGTCAACCCGTTCGACCGCAGCTTCCGCGAGGCACTTGAGGCCGGTGTGACGGCTGCCGCAGTCAGCCCGGGCAGCGCAAACCCCATCGGCGGACAGATTGCGCTGCTCAAAACGGCGGGCCGCCGCGTGGACGATATGATTCTCAAGGCGCCGCTGGCGATCAAGTTCGCGCTGGGCGAGAACCCGAAGTCGGTCTACCACGATAAGGACGAAACGCCCGTCACGCGCATGGCAACCGCGGGCATCATCCGCGAGGAGCTGTACAAGGCGAAGGAGTATTTCTTGCGCAAGGCGCGCGCGGAGGACGATCCGGAGCAGGACGAGCCGGATTTCGACATCAAGATGGAAGCGCTGCAGCCGCTTCTCTGGGGCAAGGCCGAGGCACATTTTCACGCGCACCGTGCGGACGATATCTTTACCGCACTGCGCATTGCGAAGGAGTTCGGTCTGCGGGTGGTTATCATTCACGGCACGGAGGCGCACCTTGTAGCCGACCTGCTGGCCGAGGAGCACGTTCCGGTGGTCAGCGGCCCGTACATGACCGACCGTTCCAAGCCGGAGATCCGCAACCTGTCGGATGCCGCGCCCGGACTGCTGTGCAAGGCCGGAATCGAAACCGCCATTACGGTCGATCACCCGGAAATTCCGCTGCGGCTGCTGCCGATGGCGCTTATGCTGGCGGTGCGTGCGGGTATGGATAAAACGGATGCGCTGCGCGCGGTCACATCGGTACCCGCGAAAATTGCGGGCATGCAGGACAGAATCGGCAGCCTGAAAACCGGTTTGGATGCAGACTGTGTGCTGTGGAGCGGCGATCCGCTGGATATTACAACCCAGGTGCAGGCTGTTTTTGTAAATGGCACACCGGAATATAGGAGGACAAAATGAGGACGATTGAGGTTTCGGAAGTAACCAAGCTGGTGCGTCAGCTGTGCATTGACGCCAACTACTATCTGCCCGCAGATCTGCGGCAGGCGTTCGTGGATGGTCAGAACGCGGAGGAGTCTCCGCTCGGCAAGACCATTTTCGGTGAAATGATCGCCAACTGCGACCTTGCACGCGAGAACAACGTGCCGGTCTGCCAGGATACGGGCATGGCGATCGTGTTCGCGGAGATCGGTCAGGACGTGCATCTGACCGGCGGCTCGTTCGAGGATGCAGTTACCGAGGGTGTTCGCCGCGGCTATATCGACGGTTATCTGCGCTTGTCGGTGGTCGGTGATCCGCTGCGCCGCGAAAACACCAACGACAACACGCCGTGTATCCTGTACACCTCGGTCGTTCCGGGTGACAAGGTGAAGATCACGGTTGCCCCCAAGGGCTTCGGCTCGGAGAATATGACCCAGATGAAGATGTTCACGCCTGCCGCTACCAAGGCGCAGATCGTGGATTTTATCGCGGATGCGTGCATCCATGCGGGTTCCAACCCGTGCCCGCCGATCGTTATCGGCGTCGGTCTGGGCGGCACGAGCGATAAGGCGGCATATCTCGCCAAGCGTGCGCTGCTGCGTCCGGTCGATCGGCACAACGCCGATCCGCTGTACGCCGAGATGGAGCAGCAGATTCTCGATAAGGTCAACGCATCCGGTGTCGGCCCGCAGGGACTCGGCGGTACGGTTACCGCTCTTGCGTGCGCGATTGAGCCGTTTGGCACGCATATTGCCGGTCTGCCGTGCGTGGTTAATATTTCCTGCCACGTTACCCGTCACGCAGAGGGCGAGCTGTAAGCAACCTTGACAAGAAATTGTAAAACCTCTTGGGAAATGTGCTGAACAAATTGTGAACTTCTGAAAAATTGTTGGACAAGTTGCATAGGTTGTGCTATACTGAAGATAGCAAAAACCCAATACCGTTTCCGCCACACCACGGCGGCCGCGGATAAAGCCATCAAAGGCGGTTTACGCCTGTTAGGAGATGATTTTATGAAGTTCACTATCGTCGAAAGAAAAATCAAGATCGAGGACGAGCTGCGTCAGTACGCACTGCGTAAGGTAGAGAAGCTGGATCGCTACTTCCAGCAGGATTCGGATACCACGATTACATTCAGCGAGCTGCGCGGCAAGCAGACGGTCGAGATCACGGTGCGTCAGGTTGGTCTGGTTGTCCGCGCCGAGGAAACGACGACTGATATGTATGCTTCCGTAGACGGTGCCATCAGCAGTATCGAGCGCCAGATCCGCAAGCATAAGACCCGTCTGGAGAAGCGCCTGCGTGAGGGTGCATTCGACAAGATGGCAGAGCAGAAGGCCGCACTGACCGAGGAGGATTTCGATGTAGTACGCCGCAAGCGCTTCGACGTAAAGCCGATGAGCGTGGACGAGGCTATCCTGCAGATGACCCTGCTTGCCCACCAGTTCTACTTCTTCCGCAACGCCGACAACGACAATATCCACGCCGTTGTTTACAAGCGTGCGGCAGGCGGTTACGGTCTGATCGAGGGCGAGGAGTAAAATCCGCGTCAAACAGTAAAAAGTTGCATTACATAGGGACCGGCGGCGTTCTGCCGCCGGTTCTTTTCGGTTAAAAGGGGAAAACGAATGAATTTATGTGATATTGAGACAATCCGAGCGGTTTTGGGCCGTCACGGATTCCATTTTTCCAAATCGCTCGGACAGAACTTTCTGACGGACGAAAGCGTGCCGCGCCGCATTGCGGAGATGAGCGGCGCGGCCGAGTGCGGCAACGCGATTGAGGTCGGCCCGGGCATGGGCTGCCTGTCGGCGGAGCTGTGCCGGCGCGCGGATAAGGTCGTAGCGGTCGAGCTGGACCGTGCCCTCATGCCGGTTCTGGCAGAGACACTTGCGAATTACGATCACTTCGAGGTCGTGCACGGCGATGTGCTCGAAACCGACCTTGCCGCGCTCTGCAAGGAGAAATTCGGTGACGGAAAGGCGATCGCGTGCGCCAATCTGCCGTATTACATCACCACACCGGCGATTACGGCGCTGCTTGAGAGCGGCGCGTTCGAGCAGGTGACGGTCATGGTGCAGAAGGAGGTCGCGCAGCGCATCTGTGCAGAGCCGGGCACGGCGGCGTACTCGGCGTTCTCGATTTATGTGCAGTACCACGCCAAGGCGGAAATTTTGTTTGATGTTCCGGCGGACTGCTTTGTGCCCAGACCCAAGGTGGATTCGGCGGTGCTCAAGCTCGTGCCGCTCGACAAACCGGCGGTTGAGACCAAGGACGAAAAGCTGTTCTTTTCCCTCGTGCGCGCAGCCTTCAATATGCGTAGAAAGACGCTCGTGAACGCGCTCGGTCCGGTGCTCGGCTCGTCGATGAGCAAGGAGGAGATCACCGCACTCGTAGAAGCAGCCGGTCTGGATGCCCGCGTTCGCGGTGAGCGGCTCAGCCTTGCAGAGTATGCGAAACTGGCAGATCTCGCGGCGGAAAAACTCAGTAATTGAGAATTGAAAATGGAGAATTGAGAATTAGAGTGAAGAGTTTGTAAGATAAAGCGTGTTTGCAAAGAAATATTCGCAGGTGCCGTGCATAACAACGCGCAAACGAATTGCGAGACACGGG
>ERZ836829.731-NODE-731-length-31388-cov-9.231162_pt1 | contig 31388 bp, 37 predicted proteins | sample MGYA00519574_ERZ836829 | MGnify/ENA primary metagenome ERZ836829 (study PRJEB31850, sample SAMEA3708808) | human gut metagenome | biome: human gut; feature: human-associated habitat; material: faeces | place: China | collected 2014 ...
GCGACTCCGTCCTTGTTGATGAAAAATTTTATACCAGGATCGCCACCATGCTTCATCCTCTCAATCTCATCCGAGAGTTTCGCAACCCGTTCCAGCATCTGGCGGGCCTGTTCCTGCGTCTCTGCATTAAGCTGTCTTATACCATCCGGATCCACTCCAGTATCTTCATAGTCCTTGAGCTTCCAGAGCGCTTCATAGAGCTTCCACCACACTTCATCGGTGATCTTTGCATCGGGCGCGATCTGCTTCCAGTCCACGCCTTTCAGCTTCCATGATCCGTTATCTCTCTTTTCTGTCAGTCTCATCCGTTTTTCCTCCCCTCATCTGCTCGTCCAGTCCATTCATGGCACATACGCCGTTACACTCGGATGTTTTCACATTCTTCCAACTGCACTCCTCGCATTTGAATGTTTTCTGATCATCCCCGGCTTCAACGGCTCTCCGGATGGATTCTCTGCATTTCCAATAATCTCTTTCCATTTCATCCGATACGGAGATCCTGATCTCCACATTCGGGAACGGGAATAATTTGATCTTTCTCATCAACTGTTCCTCCTTGATTTTCTCCATCTTTCCAACTTTTCCTCATAGCTGCCTTTTCCGAACTTCAGTCCACCCAGTACCATCTTCCGCACACAATCCCATTTCATACACATCTCATCAGTCCAGAACTCTGAATAATCATCTTCATCCAGGCTCACCTTCCAGGTGTTTCCGTATACTTTCCCAGCAGCCGCATAGCGTGATACTCTCTGAGACGAAATTCCGGTAATCTGGTGAACTTCGCCAGCCTTCAGACCAGTGTATTCCACTGTACCGGTCTGGATATTTCTCAGTGTATAACTGTAACTCATGCCGTCTCACCACCTTACTCGCTTTTCTGCAGCTCTTTCAGTTTCTCGATCATGGCAGACCGGTTTGTACGGCAATCCCGGAAGAACTTCCCAGGTTTAAGGATATACTGCTCACTAAGTCCATAACCCTCTTCGTACCGTGATCCACTTTCGACCTCCCATCCGAGAAATATCATTGCATGATACACTTTAACCACAAAACTCGTTCCATCCGGAAGATCATACCGGTAATACTTCTCTCCGGTTTCCTGGTTATCAATCCAAAGCGGCCAGGACTCATAATCATCCACGAAAGCGGCTCGCTGATCATTGTTTTTAAGGCGGGGCAGCTCCGGATGTTCTGCTTTTTCCTCTTCCGGCTCCTGTTCTGCTGCCTCATGGCTCTTCAGCAGGAGTTCATACGCCTGTATCATCATCATATATTTCGTGCAGAGAAATTCCGCCTGCCCCATCTTCCAGCCTTCTCCCATACATTCCAACCGGGCCTTTGCATCCAGGATCATGCTTTCCAACTGATCTCGATTATAATCTGCTGGTTCAGCCGTACGTTCTGGATCTGGCGGAGTACTGTCCAGTTCACAAGCAACCGAGTTTAAATCTTTGACGATCTTCTGTGTATCTTCCAAGGCAATCACATTCCACATGCTCTGTATCGCTGCGCACAAATAGAACCACTCACAATTTCCGAGAAAGTCTTTCCCCCAGAACTGGATATATTTATCAAACAGATTCACATGCATCATTCCCCCATCATCACGCTTGAGCCACCATGTACGATTGGAGTAGCCTTTAATTTTTTCTTTTATCTGCTTTTCGGATTCAACAACATTCAACACTCGATTCTGGTAATCCTGTCCGAACCATGATTTCCAGTCGCTGATCAATTTTCTCGCCAGCTCATTACATCGTTTCTCTCGGAATCCATAATCATCCATCGGATACCGCTGCTTTTCGGCAGCGTTTTCACCACCATTTGGCAGCGCCGTAGTTTCTTTCTGTTGCGACATCGCAACACATTCTGTCTCGTCCTCGATCAGATCCTCCGCAGTCACCGAAAAACTTCCCCTCTCCGGGATCAGCTCCTCCGTTTCCTCCACGTCCACCGCCGCATCCGGATCATCCCCAGCATCATCCATCCCCGGGAAATCCGAGATATTGAGCTGCCCCGGAATGTCGTAATACGGCAGCTCCTTCGGTCTCTTCAATCCCCGGATCTCGCGCACCGTCATGCCCGGCGTCACATCCTCAAGCTGATCCGCATCAAGGTTTAGCATCTCCTGCAACTGCGCTTTGCTGTAATCTCGGTACTGCTCAGCCAGCTTCGGGCTGTTTCCATCCACGGAGAACCGGTCGTTTCTCGCCATGTACCGGCTGGCCGTTGATTTACTGAATCCGAACGTGGCCGCAGCATAGTCCCAGATATTTTTATATCCGGCATCCAGGTACATCTCCTTGTCCCGGATCCTCTTGAGGTAGAACCCAACTGCGATCACGTTTCTGGCCGCATCCCTCAGGCAGGCGTGAATGTTGGTCTCCGCCTCCTCAAGGTTCACATCCAGGTAATATTTTTTCTCCGGAATCCTGGTCTCTTCCGCCACCCCTGTTTTCTCCTGTTCGTCCATCTTCCTGCTCCTTTGCCTTTTCCACGCGTTCCTGGAAAATCATCGAGTCATAGTCATACTGCCGCTCTGTAAAGTTTGCGAAACGGCCAGCAGACTTCTTCTGCGCTTTATTTGCGCTGACGGTCCGGTTTGCATAATTGCCCGCCAGTACCTTCGCCATATTGGCATCAGCGATCAGCCAGTCAAACGTTGCTGACCAGCTCCGGTTATTGTTCCCCTTCAGGAAATCGCTTGCTTCTGCCAGTTCAAAGAGTTTCCGGAAGTCCTCGACGGTATAACCGTCCCTCAGTCTGGCACGGATCTCCTCTTTTCTCGCTTCAGACAGCTTTACCGGGCGGGGATACGACCCACAAACGGAATCATAAAATTCTCGAATCGCGGCAATCTGTTCTTCAAAAAGCTCTGGCATTTCTTGTACTGCGGTAGCAGTATTCTTTATGTTTTGTTTCTGTTTATGTTTATATAATGTGTCACTAATTTGCATACCAACTTGCACACCATCTTGCGTACTGTTTTGCACACCAATTTGCGTACTAACTTGCGTACTATTTGCTATAGTGATCTTATATCTGGTCGCTTTTGTTGCTTTTTCCTGAAAGTCAATGAGCCCTCTCTGCTTCAATTCGTTTCTCGCTTTCAGTATTCCTGACCTCGATAATCCCGTCAGTACCGAGAGCACCTGATTCGGCGCTGCAAACCACTCTGTCCAGTTGCTCCTGTTGCATACATGCAATAACGCAAAGTATAACGACACCTGCCCTGTAGACAACGGATTTGTTGTGGCCGAATCCCAGAACGCATTGATCTGGGCGATATAATTCATAAAGGCAGTCACCTACCTTTCTGCTTTCTCTTTTAAATCCTGTCCGGCTTCCCACTCCCGAAAGAGGGTAAACCAGTCTTCCATACGCATGGTCACAAGCCATTCCGACCGGTCACGCCGGTGAAAGACCGCCGGGAGCTCATCATCCCTTGCATCTCTCACAGACTGCCCGACTGCGTCCAGAAGATTTAACTTCTCAACTCGCTTACATTCCACATGGATCCCTGGAAGACCGATCACGTCGGCATCTCCGGACGCTCCGCAATACTGCTGTCCGCGTCTTGCGTCATATCCATGTTCCCGGAAGATCTTCGCAAGCTCCCGCTCTCCGCGGGCGCCTTTCTGTCTGCTGTTCATCCTTGCTCCTTCATTTCCCGATGCCGGCGGCCGGAGCACCGGGATTCCTGTGACATATATCAGAAAGAGGGATGGCCGCCTGTTTACATTTTTTATCCGATGATCACGATCCGGTTCTGGATCTCCTCCGGCATATCCGCAAGCGCTTTCTTGAAATATTCCTTAATGCGGCTCACTGCTTCGTTCTTCCAGACGCCGCCCTCCGCTTCGATCAGGGAGAAGGCCGGAGTCTGTTTGTCCGCCATCCGGAACACAAAGTTCGAGAAAGGCTGTTCGATTTCCTGGAAGGTGCGGTACGGTGCCAGGAGAACCGGATTCGGTACGATCACATCTGACTTTGACGCAACTCCAACGTTCATCGTAGCGACCTGAGTCTTTCCATCGTCCGAGAATGTTGCACTGTTCTTCTGCTCCACATTTCCCGCGAACTTGATCAGAACGTCACGGTCCGAACTCGGAACAAAATTGGACTGGATCTCGATCATGAAACGCTCCTGATCATACCAGTTATCAAAACGGAATTTCGAGATCTCTGCCTTGCAGGAGAACAGGCATTCTCTTTTTCTCTCGATGTTCAATTCAGAAATAAGATTTACCTCTTCCGGATCCTCGATCTGGATGATCATCCGACTTGTCGAGAATTCATTCGAAAGTGATTTAATGTAATCGACCAGTGCTGACAGGGATGACGCCTCAATTGCTGCCGCTCTCTTCGGTGCTCCGTAACGCTCCAGACGCTTATTTGCATAGGTCTCGCCGCAGATTTCCAGGACCTGGACCTTTTCCGCCTCATTGCCGACTCCGATCAGGTACTGCATCGCTTCTTTTAATCCTTCTAACATGGTTTTCTCCTCTCATTTACGCTCTTAAGTCAATCGGTCCTTTTCTCTCCTCGTCCAGGATCTCCCCGGTCTCCGGATCAAATAGTTTCTCTTCCGTCCGCTCCACTGCAGTGTACGCTGCCACCTGCGGACGGTTATTGCCATACTCGGACATCTCGATCCGGCCGGTCTTCGCATCCTGGCCGATCAGGAACAGGGATTTGCCCTTTCTGAATCCTGCAAGTTTTGTCTTGATATCGAACTCAACGTTGATCCCTCCGGACTCATTCGGTTTGAACTTCAGGTTGATCGTCATTCCTCTGGATGCATCCGGATCAGAGTTCGGGTCCATGATATTTCTGCCGATCTGAGCCAGTGCAACCCGGAAACGTTCTGCCAGCTCTCCGCCGGCGATCGATTCAAACGTGATCTTTGCCATCTTCCTCACCTCCTCCCTAAGCAGGCTGATCATTTATTGAAAAACGCAGCCGCCATATCCATCTGGGCATTTTCTGTCATCGGCTGTACCGGCGGTGTTGTAGGCTGTTCCTGTTCCGGGATCGCTGCCGGCCCCTGATCGGTTACAGGCATGTCCGGCGGTGTCAGGAAGCTCGTCTCCTCTGTTCCTGCCTCTTCCTCACTGTAGAGACCGGAGAAGTTCTCCGGGAACGCTTCTCTTAATGCCTGGACCAGAGCAACCTTGCGGATCATCGTCGCCGGCTTCTTTGACCACTGGCTGTTTAAGCTGCCATCTTTCTTTCTGGCCGCATACTCATCAAAGGAGACCTCCACGCGATAGGAATGGGTGCGGTCCCTCCGGAATACCTCCGCATAACCTCCCACAAGCTCCTCATCCGGCAGTTTCAGGGTTCCCTTCCGGTAGATCAGTTCATCCCCGGAAAGGACGATCACACCCGCCTCGAAACCGTCAAAGCCTGGCGTTTTCTCCGCACGCTTCATGAATGCTTCCTTACCAACCACCATTGTCGCCGGCTCGCTCCCGTACTTGATGCAGTACGCTTCTTTTAACCACGGATTCAGTCCGGCATACTTGCAGAGGTTGATGAACATCACAACCTCCTGCATGGAGACACGCTCCTTATCACCGCTGACTAGGTAATCACGGACGATCTGCGGGGTCAGTGTGATCTTTTCTCCTGCTACTTCAAACTCCACTCGGTCTGAATTCTGTTTCTTTGCTGTTAAGCTGTTTCCTACTGCCATTGTTTTCTTCCTCCTTCTTACATCGGAATTTCTTCATAACGAATTCCGGAATCTTTTAAAAACTTCTGTAATTTTTGCATCTGGGACTCCGTCACATAGACGCGGAAGTCGAGGACACCAACCGGTTCGCTTTTCTTTTTCATCCCGGAAGTCTCTCCTGCTGCCGGCTCCGGAACTGCTGCCGTTACTTCTGCCTCTTTCTTTCCTGCCTGCACCAGTGCTTCCGCCTCTGCTTTCTCCCTTGCCTCACGCGCAGCCTTCTGTCTTGCGCGTTCTGCTTCATATTCCTGTCTCTTGCGTTCTGCGGCTTCCAGGCGGTTCTTTTCTGCCAGGGCCGCTCCGATGTCGTACGTTTTTAAGAAGACAGCTTTCATATCTGCCACATACGGACTGTCCACCTCATTGAGGACTGCGATCCCTTCCGAAACCTTCTGGATCGTTGCAAGGATCTCCTCCTTGATGGACTTCATCGATGTTGAAGTATTCAGATAAGCCGGCTTGATCACACGCTCAAACGGAAGATACTTCTCCATATCGAAGATGTTCTCATCATAGAACTCCCGGATCTTTGCCTCCTTCATCTTCCTCTGCCGGTTCTCATAATCCTTCACCTGGCCGTCGATGTTGTCGATCGCACCCTGGACAATGTCCGTCAAGGATTTGATCTGTGCGCCGAACTCCTCATACGGTTCCAGCATCTGTCTCCGGACATCCAGGCGCTTTCCGTTTAAAGCATCCTTGAATTTATTCAGCTGTGCGCGGTCCGCCTTTGCATTCTTGATCGAATCATCCGTGTAGACTGAAGCCGCATACTCCGCGGACCGTACCTCGATCTCTTTCTTCAGCTCTTCATAGTTCCATTCGATCTTCTTAATGAATCCGTCCTCTGCCGGACTGTAAATCTTTAACTCCACTTTGCATCCTCCTATATGACCGGAAGGATCAGATCCGGGCGCCTTCCGCTCTCCACGCAGTCCCAAAGTTTCTTTTCTGCGTCTACCAGTTCCCGGATGTCCTCCTCAACCTCTTCGCGTTCAATAAAATAGTGACGGACCTCGATCCGCAGCTCTCCATCCCATTCACTTTTCAGCTGGGCTTTCAGAACCACAAAATCGTATTCCGTGACTGCCAGATAATGAAGAACCTGGCAGTAATAATTATCCGGGATCCGGTTGTCCCATTTTTTCTTCTGCGCACTCTGCAGAATGTTTGTCGTCTTGATCTCCAGGATCCCATGCCGCCCTCTCTGGTCAATCAGCTCGCCATCGAGAGAGGCGTGCATCCACGGATATTTCGGGTTCAGGAACATGTTGTTCTCATCATAGAACACCTGGTATTCCGGATGATCCAGGGCGAACAGAGCGCGGAGATACTTCTCCGCTTCTGTTCCATACCGGACATAATCCCTATCTGAAATATCTTCCGGAAGTACCAGACCAATCTTCTCCTCCCATAGCTGCACATTGTCCTTGTAAGGATTTCTCCCCACACAGGCCGCTGCATCCGATCCGCCGATGTGGTTCTTCCTCGCATCGAGCCAGGCATCTCGGTCCGGGAGTATGTACTTTTCCGCAGGCATTATCCTCTCCATTCTGCAGATTTCTCTTTAAGCTCCTGCTGCAAAGCTTCCGCTATCTCATCAGAAATTCCACAAATATCAAATCCCATATCGGTATAGCCTGTCCCTACAAAAAGCACATTTCCAGCAATCGGGAAGCCATGCTGATCTGTTTCATAAAGCCAGCTTGCAAGGATGTTCGGCTCTAGGGATTTTAAAAGGCCTTCCTCATCGACCAGCATAACGATACAGGAATCCTTCTTCAGTTCTTTGCTGGCAGTCTTTATTTTGGAATAGAGCCTTCTGGGTTTCACCACCTCATGAAGCTCACAGTCATCACCGATCAGCTTGCGAAGCACTTTATTCTGTGCCTGATATGATCCTTCCGGATAATCGTGGATTGTTACCTGCAGGTCCGTTGAAACCCTGATCAATTTTCCCATTGATTTTCTTCCTTCTTTCTCCTAAAATAGACTTGTAAATATTTTTTACTTGATCCCCTACGAGTTGCCGCTCGCCATGGGGATCTTTTTTATCCAATAACCAGTCTGGCCAGGACATACACCATTCCCAGGCAGGACACGCTGCCAAACACACACATCATTTTTTCCATCGCGTTGTACAGTGTGTTCTGCCGTTCGATCCGGATGTGGATCTCCTTGAGGACCGCGCCTTCCTTGTGCATCCTGGGCAGATATACTCCCCGTGGATCACTGCATACCGGGATATAATCCAGATCCTTCCGCAGTGCTGGCAGAGCGCCTGCCGTGCTCTTGTCGTACTCATTCATTTCTTCTGTCCCCTTTCTTCATCCTGCCATGCTCTTCTTATCCTCTACGGTAGTTTCGTTACGCTTTTCTAAAAGCACTTTCGCCAACAGCTTATATACTGGGTGATCAGCAGGAACTACCATACCTTCGATACTGTTTCTCACAGTTCCATCAAGCATTACATGTTTTATTTTCATTCTGTCTTCCCTCCCACCTGCCTATATGTAGGCCTTTAGAACTTCCAGCCAGTATGCAATGGTATCTTTCAGCGTACTGGCTGAAACTTTGACCGGAATTGGGTCTGCCAGCATACTTCCCTTATTCTCTTTGGATAAGTAATATTTCTTTTTAAGAATACCTTCCACAAACATCGTGTACTGCTCGCCCGCAATTTCAAAAGTTATTATGGTTTCCATCCCTCTCACGCTCCCTTCTCTTGCTTCTCCCTTCCCTTTGGTGATATACTTTTCATACAGGCGTTGCCGCGCCGAGTATAATGCAAAGGAGCACCAATCTATGTACGTTACCGATGATCCTAAAGAGTTCTATGATTTAACCCCCAGTGAGCAAAAACAACTTTGTGCTTGGATCAAATTAAATTTTTTACCCACAAAATCTTTTGAATATTCTGAAGATTCATACTCTCTTCACGGCCTCTTTGAAAGAACCCCCGGCGGGTTTTATATCAGCCATGGAGCTTTCAAGCAGGCGATGCTGTTGTGCGGTTTCAGAGCCGATAACGAATCGCTGACTAACTGGCACTTCAACATTTCAAAGAAATCTCCTGCTCTTCTTATTCGATTAAAGTAGCATAGTCGGGTATTCTCTCCTGGAGCACTGTATCTAACCGGACATATTTATGTAGATACAGCTCCAGTGTTAAATACCCATGTTCTTCCAATACACGGCTTAATACTGTTTTTCCTGTTGGAGCGTGGACACCATCAATAATGATGATCTTGCATTTCTTTTCTGCTGATGTCATTGAAAGAATCTCGTGCGCTTTCTTCTTCCCCAACATTGAAACCAGATAGTCTTTAAATGGAATTTTTTCTTTCTCCATCGTTCTCACGCTCCCTTCTCATCTTCTGTTGCGAACAGATAATCCAAAGAGCATTCCGGAAATTCTTTTTTGATCTGAATCATTTCGCTTCTTTTGAATTCTGTCGCACCGGACATTTTGTTTTTCAAGCTTTCGTAATTGATGCCTGTAACTTCTGATAATGCTTTGATGGAGATTTTCTTTCTTGCCATCTCCGCATTCAAGTTATTAAACAATGTTCTCGCCTCCTTTGTTACCCTGTGTCGTAATTACATTATAACTATATTACCCCGTATCGTATTTGTCAACCCTAAAAAGTAATTATTTTACTTTGTGGGGTATTTTTTTATTTACAAAGTATCATTTTCGTAGTATTATGAAGCTACGAGGAGGTACTCATAATATGGGATTGACAGATAAATTAGATATTTTGATGAAAGAACGAAATATAAGCAAAGCAGACTTAGCTAGGGAATCTGGTGTTCCTTATACAACGATTGATGGTTTTTATAAGAAAGGATCAGAAAACGCAAAGCTTTCGACATTAAAGAAACTTTGCAACTATTTTAATTGCACCTTAGATTATTTAGCTGATGATGCGGTTAATGAACAGCCCACCACCATCGCCGCCCACTTCGACGGAGACGAGTATACTGAGGACGAACTGGAAGATATCCGCGCTTATGCGGAATTTGTGAGAAACCGAAGAAATAAGAAATAGGAGCTGATGCTGGTGACTGCAGCTGAGAAACTGGAACAGGAGGCATACGAACAGAATGTCCCTGTCGATTATGTGAAGTTTAAAAGTGACCGTCTCCACGGTCTTTATATAGATGGATCGATCGCGATCCGCTCCGGTCTGAGTTCCGCCCAGACTGCGGACACGCTCGCGGAAGAACTGGAACACCACTATACTTCCTACGGAAACATCCTGGATCAGAGTGATTCCGCCTGCAGAAAGCAGGAACATCTCGCCCGGCTCCGCGCCTACGATCGCCGGATCGGACTTTCCGGAATCATTTTAGGATTCCGTAACCACTGCCACAATCTTCATGAATTAGCAGATTGTCTGGAAGTGTCAGAAGAATTTCTGAATGAAGCCTTGGAATGCTACCGTGAAAAATACGGCTGTTACACAGAGCTGGATGGATATGTAATCATGTTTGAACCACACTTAGCGGTGGTAGAGAAACTATAAACGATAAAATCATCAGAATACTATGTAAAAGGGGATACAAATGGGATTTTTTGATATTTTTCGAATCGGTGAAATTAAAGCAGAAAATGAGCAGCTTAAACAGCGCTTAGCAGCTCTCGGTTGTGATGAGTATGAAGAAGTTCAAAAGAAAATTGCTGAGGCCAAAAAGGAATTTACCACTCTCAGCGAAGAGATGGCTGAGCAAAATACAATGATTTCTCGTCTGCGCGAAGAAATCTCTCAATTACAAGAAAAGCAGGAAAAATTAGATAAACAGGTTACAACCCAAACTAAAAAATTAAAGCGCTCAAAGGAACTGTACAAAAGCGTCGACTATTGTATTTCAAACTTTCTTGAAACTGACGGAGCAGATCGTCTATCTCCCTCAGATTTAACTGATTATGATGCCTATGCACCCAGCGTCATTTTAAAATTACATTCCATGGATGTAAAATCTTTACGGAGCGCTTTTAGAGAAAATGATAAAGCCATTGATCGCCTCTTATCTTCATACGCTGCCCGATATACTACAAAAGCAAATCAGACAATTTATCAGTTAATGGTTATCGCTCTTCGGGCTGAATTGCAAAATATCTTATATGATCTAAAATATGAGAAGTTGGATCAAGCAGTTGAAAAGGTAAAAATTGTCACACGAAAATATCTCCAGATTGCTGGAGAGGGAAATAAAAGTATTGTTGGAACGCTTACACGTTTCATTGGCGAAATTGAATATCTCTTTATTGATGCAGTAAAAATTGAATATAACTATTATGTAAAAAAAGAACAGGCCCGTCAGGAGCAGCTCGCCCTCAAACAGCAAATGCGTGAAGAAGCCGAAGAACGTAAACTGCTTGAACAGCAACGTAAGAAAATCGAGCAAGAAGAGTCCAAATACCAGTCGGAGATTGAAAAGGCAAATGAAGCACTTTCTAATACAGAAGATGAAGCACAGATAGCTGCTCTGAAATCAAGAATTTTAGAATTACAAGGACAGTTATCGGATGTAACTATTAAGAAAGATGAAATCAGCAAACTTCAAAATGGTAAAGCCGGAAATGTTTATGTCATCAGTAACCTCGGCTCCTTCGGAGAGAATGTTTTCAAAATTGGCATGACCCGCAGAATGGATCCTCAGGATCGTGTAGATGAACTCGGAAGTGCCAGTGTACCATTTAAATTTGATGTTCACAGTTTCATTTTCTCTGATGACGCCGTCAGCTTAGAAAATAAATTACATACTATTTTAAATGATAAACGCGTAAACAAAGTGAATATGCGTAAGGAGTTCTTCTATTCAACGCTTGATGAATTGGAAACATTAGTAAATGAACTGGATCCAACCGCAGAGTTTAACAAGACCATGCTTGCCGAAGAGTTTAGACAGTCTCAATCTACCGACACTCCATATACTTCTGATTTAAGCGATGATTCCGACGATGATGAATAAAAAGACTAACTTTCACCACAAAATATAGAGAGGAGTATTTATATGCCATTATTAAAAGATTATCACACATCTGAAGATTACTGGAACCTTCCAGAAGGCGAACGTGCCGAGCTGATCGATGGAAAATTCTACAATATGGCTCCGCCGAGCCGGATCCACCAGGAATTGGTTTCTGGTTTCCATTATCTGCTTCGTAAATACATTGCTGACAACCACGGATCATGCAAAGTTTATCCGGCACCATTCGCTGTCAATCTGGATGCAGATAACAAAGACTGGGTGGAACCGGATATCTCCGTAATCTGTGATCCAAATAAACTGACGGATCGCGGATGCTCCGGAGCTCCGGACCTGATTATTGAGATTGTCTCTCCGGCCAGCCGGAAGATGGATTACACTCTAAAAAACACCATATACTTCCAGGCCGGAGTCCGGGAATATTGGATTGTTGACCCTGTCAAAGAAAAAGTTGTTGTGTACTGTTACGAGCATGATAATGATCCCTCTTTATATTCTTTTGATGCGGATATTTCCGTCGGTATTTATCCGGGATTGACCATAAAAATCCGAGATCTCCTCGAATCTTTTTAAAAGTTGCACCAGTGCAACTTACCATTTTCTTGACATCACGAAAATGGTAATAGCCTAAAATTGCAAAAAACCGCCCGGTGCTGGTAACACCGAACGGCTTTGCAGATCTTCTCTTGCCGGATTGCTCCGGAAAGATATAGTCTAAATCAGATAGTTAGAATTATATCACCTTCGGAGCATCCTGGCAAGGGGTGTATTTTTTATACCCATTTTTACGGAGGATGATTTTATGACTTCAAAAAAAATTGTCCCTTTTACTGCCCCTGTGGCAGATCTTTGTGATCTGTATATCCGTGTTTCCACTACAGAGCAGGCCATGGAGGGATATTCCGTCGCTGAGCAGGAGAACCGTTTGCGCCGATACTGCGAAGCAATGGGATTTAAGATTTACAAGGTTCACATTGATGCCGGATATTCCGGCGCTTCTCTGAACCGTCCTGCAATCCAGGAGATGATCCAGGACATCCAGTCTCACCTGGTCAATCGCGTCGTTGTCTGGAAGCTTGACCGTCTGTCTCGATCCCAAAAAGACACGATCGTCCTTCTTGAAGATGTCTTTCTTGCAAATAGCTGTGACTTTCTTTCGATGATGGAATCCTTTGATACATCAACTGCATTCGGCCGGGCGATCATCGGAATCCTGGCGGCGTTTGCACAGCTGGAACGGGAAAACATCAAAGAGCGTACCACGATGGGGCGTCAGGCAAGACTTGCAAACGGACACTATAATTCATCGCGCCCGCCTCTCGGATATTGTTTTCTCCCGAATTGTAATGATTTGCAGCTTGTTCCCTATGAGGCCGCGATTGTTCGTGAGATCTTCGAGTCGTTCCTTTCCGGATCTTCGATCAATCACATAGCAAAATGCATGAAAGAAAAATATCCAGGAGTTCGTTCCTGGGATAACAATACCGTTCGCCGGACCTTACGCAACTATGCCTATATTGGAAAAGTTCAGGATGTTGATACCATTCGTGACGGGATCCATGATCCAATCATCACAGAAACCGATTTTTGTATGGCAAACGCAATCCTCGATCATAACCTACAGGAGAAAAAGCACAGCTGCACAACGGACAATCTTCTGACCGGGCTTCTCTATTGCGGAGATTGTGGGGCACGTATGCAGCCTAAGAAAATTGCCCGCGGTTATGCTCTCCGCCGATATGTCTGTTATTCCGTCAGCCGCAGTAATAAATCCATGATCCGGTCAGAAAACTGCACTAACCGGCTCCATCCTTATACTCAGCAGGAGCTCGATGCGATCATCATTCATGAAATAGCAAAATTGGGATCTGATTCCGGATATCTGGAAAAGATTCTCGAAAAGCCTCAGCAAAAATCAAATGATCAGCAGCTGCTTTTTAAAGATCGTATTGCAGAAATTGATCGTCAGTCCGATAAACTTCTCAATCTTTATCAGATCGGCGTTGTCAATCTTCCTCAGATTGAAGAGCGGCTCCTCTCCCTGAAACAGGAGCGAGCCGCTCTCTTAAAAAATCTTGAGTCCATGCAGGGCACTGTTTCCCAACCGCTCGATTCATCCATGGTCCGGAGTTATTCATCCGCTTTCCAGGAAGCTCTTGAGAACGGTGATAGCGACTCCATTCATCGCATTGTTCATCTGCTGATCGATAAGATCATAGTCTTGAATGAAGATGTAGAGATTCACTGGTCCTTCTGCTGACTCTGACGCTCTAAAAGACAAATAGTCTCTACCTGTGTGGTGCCTGGGAACATATCCACGCAGCACACTCTGATCGCTTTGTAACCATTCGCCTGCAACACAACGAGATCTCTTGCGAGACTCGTTGGTTTGCAGGAAATATAGATCATTCTTTCACACCTATATTTGTCGATAATCTTCGGCAGCGCCTTCGGATGGATCCCGTCTCTCGGTGGATCCAGGACGATGAGGTCCGGGCGCTCTTCCAGCGTATCCAGCACCTTCAGGACATCTCCGGCGATAAAGTCGCAGTTTGTAAGTCCGTTCCTCTGTGCATTGATCTTTGCAGCCTCAACTGCCTCCTCAACGATCTCCACGCCCGTCACATGTTCTGCCGCCGGGGCCAGGATCTGCGCGATCGTACCAGTACCGCTGTAAAGGTCGAATACCTTTCTTCCTTTCGTGTCACCGATATACTCGCGGGCTGTCTCGTAGAGAACTTCCGCACCCAGGGAATTCGTCTGGAAGAAGGAAAACGGTGTGATCTTGAATTTCAGCCCAAGAAGCTCTTCCATAAAGAAATCCTGTCCGTAAAGGATCACCGTGCGGTCACTCTGTACCACATCCGCAAGACTGTCATTCTCCGTATGGAGAATTCCGGCAAAGGTTCCTTCCAGATCAAGCGCAAGGAGTTCCTCTTTCCAGCCTTCAAGTAATTCTTCCTCGTTCGCTTCACTCTTCCAGGTTCCTTCCGTCTGTGTGGAAGTCACAAGGTCCACAAGGATCTCCCCTGTCTTCACGCCGCGGCGGACCAGGAGATGTCTCAGATATCCCACATGCGCCATTTTTTTATAAAATGTCGCACCCTGCTCCGTAAAATAGTCCAGAGTTGCCTTTAAGATCTTACAGCAGTCCGTATGCACCAGAACACACTGATCTACCGTCACGATATCATAAAAGCTGCCCCGTTTATGCATACCGAGTGTCATCGGACCATCCTTGAATTCATCTCCGAAGGAAAACTCCATCTTGTTCCGATACGCTCTTGTCAGCGGACTTCCCTTGATCCCCTCAAAATTGTAACCTTCCGGAAGGACCGGATCCAGGAGTGCACGGACCTGTCTCTCCTTGATCTTTAACTGCTCTTCATACGGCACGGTCTGGTATGTACATCCGCCGCAGTCTGCGCGATGCGGACATGCGCCCTCGGCCTTTTCGTAATCTGCCGGTGTTACCACTTTAAGAAGCCGTCCCTCACATTTTCCCTTTCTCTGCTTCGAGATCGCGATCTCCACAGTCTGACCCGGAAGCGCGTTCTTTACAACCACTTTCTCCTCACCGATGTGGAGAACTCCCTTGTTCGGGAAATCCATCTTTTCCACCACTCCGGTGTAAATCTCACCTTTTTTCATCTCTTCTCCTTCTGTCTATATAAAAAAGAATTTTCTGTTAAAAAAGAATGTGCCTCGGCATATTCTCGCGCCGAGCGCGGTCACTTGCGACAACCTTCATCTTCGCGCGAGTGTGCATCTTAGGCACGTAGTGCCTTTTTGTTTAACAGGAAGTTCCTGTTAAACAAAAGAGGCCGGGCAAGCGTACTCCCTGCCACAGCCTCTTTTCTGTCATGAGCACAAGACTTTTCGCACTGCCATCCCGGCAGTCCGCGAACTTTTAAGCCTCTGTCTCCTCGTCCTCATCTTTTTTCTCTGCTGCTTTTTCCACTTTCTTCGGAGCTTCCTCCTCATCCTCGAAAAAGTCGTCATCGAAATCATCGTCGAAATCGTCCTCAAAGTCTTCCAGATAATCCGGAGTGAAGAAACGATAAACCGCATACGCGATCGCTGCTACTGCAGCCACTGCACCGATGATCGCAAGAATCCAGAGAATACAGGTCTTTTTCTTATCTTCTTCTTCTTTTTTATGAAGCAGTTCGTTCAGTTTGGACGCGTTCATAAGTTCTTCCATTTTGCTGAGTGCGTCTTTACTCATCATATCGAATTTGTTCATTCTCGCACATCCTTTCTGTTTTTGCAGCTGTTTCACTCTCCCGGAGCTTTCACGGCTGCCGCTCTCCTGGTCGAACATTTCCATTCAAAGCGATATTTTTTAATAGTATACCATGCTTTTCTGATTTTTACTATCCTAAATTTTTGATCTCATCATTCCAGCCACAGGATAACTGAAAAAACTGTTACCTGTAACAGGATTTTGCCGATGCTTCGCATTCCAAATCGGCAAAATCTGCGACCGTAACTGCATTATGCGGAATTTTCAGTTCAGAAAATTCCTATCCGCAAAAAGTAACCAAAAATCACCTGTTCTTTTCTACATCCTACGCATGGAGCCCTTCCCAAAAATATGGTAAAATTAAGTTGCTGTCGACCTCCAGCAGAACGGAGGTGGTAGTATGGAATACATAACTAGATTCCTTGTTTCTGTCATGGCAAGTGTAGTTGGCTACTATGTTTGCAAATGGCTGGACAGAAACAACAGACAGTGACAGCCTGAACAGTTCAGCTCGCTGTAAAGAGCGAGAAAACCCCCGGAGCTAGCACCTCCGGGGGTTTTCGGGTAGTTGTGGAAATATAACTGGATTCCTTAGCTGTTATCTAGTATATGCGATTTCTCCGAAAAAATCAATCGCTAACTCAAAATTTTTTCAGCTTCGCAAACGACGCAAACATCTTTCTCGTTCCGACTGTCTCCCGGTCAAATTCGACCGTCACCTCGAAGTCTTTTCCGCCGTCCGTGATCGCTTTTACGGTTCCATCTCCGAACCGCATGTGATGAACCCGGTCGCCTTCGGAATAGTCAAGATTCTTTGGTTTTTCCACCGTAAACGCCTTTCCGAAGGCCGGCGTTGATGACGGTGTTCCCGATGTTTTTGACGCATACGGACTCTTGTATGCATCTGACTTCTGTCCGAACAGGCTCACACCGGACGGACGGTCCTTAAATCTTCCGGAATGTCCGCCTTCCGCCTTTCCCGACGCATCAGCGCTCTTCGCCCACGGAAGTCCCGCTTCCTCTGCCAGGTCCTTATATGCGTCCGCGGTCTTCCTCCACCCGCTCTTTGAATCATCCTGATCCGGCCGCTCCAGGCAGACATCCGGGATCTCATTGATAAACCGGCTCGTTCTCGCATACTGCATTTCGCCCTTCACCATCCGGCTCTTTGCCGCCGTCAGGGTCAGCCGCTTCTCCGCTCTCGTGATACCGACATAGCAGAGACGGCGCTCTTCCTCTAACGCCTCCGGTCCCTCCATGAGCGACATCATGCTCGGGAAAAGTCCGTCTTCCATTCCGACAAGGTATACATACGGAAACTCCAGGCCTTTCGCAGAATGAAGCGTCATAAGGATGATCCGGTCCTCCGACTCATCCATACTGTCGATATCCGCAACCAGGGCAACCTCTTCCAGGAACTCAGAGAGACTCGGCTCATCCGCGCTCTCCCAGTAGGAGACAGCCTTATTGATCAATTCCTCGATATTTTCCAGTCTGGACTCGGCTTCCACCTCGCCCTCCTCCTTCAGCTCTTCCCGGTATCCGGTCTTTTCAAGAACCGCCTCGATCACATCTTTGATCGTTTTCTCTTCCCGCAGCATCTTTCGGAATTCACCGATCTGATCCGTAAACACGCCGATCTTTAACGCCGCTTTTCCGATCCCCGGAACCGCCTGAACCCGTTCCAGCGCCTCGTAGAAGCTCATGTCGTTCTCCATCGCGAACATGTTCACGCGGGCAACGCTCATCGCACCGATCCCGCGTTTCGGGACATTGATGATCCTCTGGACAGCCAGATCATCCCGGCCGTTTGCGATCGTCTTTAAGTAGCAGAGGATATCCTTGATCTCTTTTCTCTGATAGAAGTTCACGCCGCCCACAAGACGGTACGGCAGGTTATATGCGATACATTTCTCCTCAAACAGACGGGACTGGGCATTTGTACGGTAGAGGATCGCGTAGTCCTTCCACGGACCGCCTTTTTTTACAATATCCCGTACCACCCATTCCGCCTCATCAAAGGAGGAGCCAAACTCCCGGAATACCGGTCTCTCGCCCACCTCGTTCTCCGTCCAGAGTGTCTTATCTTTACGCCCGGCGTTGTTCTTGATCACCTCGTTCGCGGAATCCAGGATCATCTTCGTGGAACGGTAATTCTGCTCCAGCTTGATCACCTTTGCGCCCGGGAATGTCTCCTCAAAACTCAGGATATTTTTGATATTGGCGCCGCGGAACCGGTAGATCGACTGGTCATCATCTCCCACGACACAGATGTTGCGGTATTTCGCCGCAAGCAGGCTGACCAGCTTAAACTGCACCGTATTTGTATCCTGGTACTCGTCCACCATGATATAGCGGAAGCGGTCCTGATAATACTCCAGGACCTCCTGCTTTGCCTGGAACAACTCGACCGTCTTTACGAGGAGATCATCGAAATCCAGGGCATTGTTCTTTTTCAGGCGTTTCTGGTATTCCATGTAGAGTTCCCCGATCCGCTGGAGTCTCGAATCGCCGTCCGCCTTTGCGCTTAGCAAAAACTCTTCCGGTGAGATCATCTCATTCTTTGCGGAGGAGATCACACCGAGAACGCCCCGCTCCTTTAGAACCTTCTGGTTCACTTCCAGATCCTTGAAGATCTGCTTCATGAGCGTCTTTGTGTCATCGGAATCGTAGATCGAGAAATCTGTCGTATATCCGAGATTTTCGATAAATCTTCTTAAGATCCGCACACAGAGGGAGTGGAACGTGCTGACCCATACGCTGTCCGCACCGAAATCCACGAGTTGGTTCACGCGTTCCCGCATCTCGCCCGCCGCCTTGTTCGTGAAGGTGATCGCGAGGATATTCCACGGTTTTACTCCTTTTTCTTCTATTAAATAAGCAACCCGGTGCGTCAGGGCTCTCGTCTTTCCGGATCCGGCTCCCGCCAGCACTAAGAGCGGACCTTCCGTGGTAAAGACAGCTTCCCTCTGCATCGGATTTAATGTATCATAATTGTTCATCCTGTTCCCCTTTCATGTTCCCGGATCCGGTCAGATCCGGACGTAATCTTTCCTTCCCGACCTCTCCCGCAACCGGAAGCATATATATGAATATTTTACCACAGGAACACTCGTTCGTGCAATCCCCTATTCCAAAACCTGAAGCAAAAATCCGGGAATCGCGTTTTGCATGTCTCCATGCAGCCGCGTTCCCGGACTTTCCTTTTTTCCCTGCAGACACAGTTTTCGGTCACTGCAGGGGATTTATGATCTTCTCTTCCAGAAAATATTTTTTAAAACTCCAGATAAGCACCTTTCATCGGGCTTGCCGCATGCTCGCTGAACATGCGAAGCACGCCGCTCTTGTAACGGAGCTCTCTCGGTTTCCAGTTTTTCTTTCTCTCAGCAAGGACTGCATCGATCTCCTCCGGAGTCTTTCTCTCGCCCTTGATACCGATGATATTTAACTTTCTCTCCATAACATCGATCTCGATCAGATCGCCTTCCTCAACGAGGGCGATCGGGCCGCCGTCTGCCGCCTCCGGACTGCAGTGTCCGATGACCGGACCTGTGGACGCACCGGAGAATCTCCCGTCTGTGATGAGGGCGATGGAACGTCCGAGTTCCTTGTCGCTGCTGATCGCCTCGGATGTGTAGAACATCTCCGGCATGCCGCTTCCCTTCGGGCCCTCATAGCGGATGAAGACTGCATCGCCTTTCTGTACTTTATGTTTCAGGACTGCATCGAGGCACTCTTCCTCGCTGTCGAACGGTCTCGCCTTGAGGACTGCTTTGAACATTTCCTTCGGGCACGCGGTATGCTTGATGACAGCGCCTTCCGGAGCAAGGTTTCCGCGGAGAACCGCGATACTTCCATCTGTTCCGATCGCCTTGTCAGCCGGACGGATGATGTCCTGGCGTGTCACGGATGTTCCATAGCGCTCGTTGAACTTCTGAAGCCACTTCTCACAGCGCTCATAAAATCCGTTCTCTCTTAATTCCTTTAAGTTCTCACCGAGTGTCTTTCCGGTCACGGTCATGACATCCAGGTGAAGCTGATCCTTGATCTCCTCCATGATCGCCGGAACACCGCCCGCATAGTAGAAGCACTCTGCCGGCCACTTTCCTGCCGGGCGGATATCGAGGAGATATTTCGCACCGCGGTGGAGTCTGTCGAAGGTGTCGCCTGTGATCTCGATCCCGAGTTCATGGGCGATCGCCGGAAGATGGAGCAGGCAGTTCGTACTTCCGGAGATTGCCGCATGTACCAGGATCGCGTTCTCAAAGCTTTCCATGGTCACGATATCGCTCGGACGCATATTGTCCATCTTTGCGAGCTTTACGGCCTGTTTTCCGGCCTCTCTCGCATAGTTTAAGAGATCCGGGCTTGTCGCCGGCATCAGGGCACTTCCCGGAAGTGCAAGACCGAGAGCCTCTGCCATGATCTGCATCGTGGATGCAGTTCCGATGAAGGAACATGCACCGCAGCTCGGACATGCATTGTGTTTTGCCCAGTTTAAACGGTTCTCATCGATCTCTCCGCGCTCGAACTGTGCGCTGTACATTCCAAGCTGCTCAAGTGTCAGCATCTCCGGACCTGCGTTCATGGTTCCGCCCGGAACAACGACTGCCGGGATATTCACGCGGAATAATCCCATCAGGTTTGCCGGCATTCCCTTATCGCAACTTGCGAGATAAACGCCCGCATCAAACGGAGTCGCGTTCGCGTGGATCTCGATCATGTTTGCGATCATCTCACGGCTTGCAAGGCTGTAGTTGATGCCGTCTGTTCCCTGGCTCTCGCCGTCACAGATATCGGTGCAGAAATACTTTGCGCCGCGGCCGCCTGCCTCTGCGATCCCTTTCTTTACTTCATCTACTAAAATATGGAGATGTCCGCTTCCCGGATGGCTGTCGCCCGCGGTGCTCTCGATGATGACCTGCGGCATTGCAAGCTCTTCCGGTTTCCAGCCGGTACCGATCCTTAACGGATCAAGCTCCGGTGCAAGTTTTCTCATTTCCTGGCTTTTCAGACATTTCATGATAGTTCCTTCTTTCTTTGTGTGGTGGGTATTATTGTGTATCTCATCCGGGCTGTCAACGTAAAATCTTACGCGAAGAATGAGATGATCAGCGCTACGATAAATCCTGTTCCGCCGACTAATGTCTCCATGATGGTCCATGTCTTTAAAGTCGTCTTCTCATCGATTCCGACAAGGGATCTTACCAGCCAGAAACCGGAGTCATTAAAGTGGGAGCAGACAGTCGCACCGCCTGCTACCGCTGCTACGGTACATGCGAGGTATAACGGGGAAAGCTCGCTGATTCCCGGAAGTGCTGCAACGATACCGGCCGCCATGGTCATCGCAACGGTTGCAGAACCAACGCTGATGCGGACAAGGACCGCAATGATGAATGCCAGTACAACGATTGGGAGATTCATGGACGCAACTGCGTTTCCGATCACATCTCCGAGTCCGGAATACTGAAGTACATATCTGAGCACGCCGCCGCACGCTGTCACAAGAAGGATCAGACCGGTCGGCTCCAGGGACTTTGTCATGACCTTCTCAAGCTCTTTCATCGTGTATCCATGTCTTAATCCAAGACCGAACATTGCGGCAAGTGTCGCGATCAGAAGCGCTACAAACGGCTCACCGAGGAACTCGAAGATCGGAGCAACACCTGCAAGAGCCGGTACAACACCGCAGATGGAGTCCAGGATGATCAGCACTAACGGGATCAGGATAATTCCGACGATCAGTCCGAAGCTCGGAAGTTTGGATTCGTCGATCTCTTCCTGGTTCGCTACGCTCTCCGGAACCGGAACAAAATATTTCTTTCCGCAGATGGATCCCCATACCGGACCGGCAACGATCATCGCGAAGATTCCGCAGAAGATTCCGACTAAGATGACCCAGCCGAGGTCTACATTCAGCATTGTCGCTACAAGGACCGGACCCGGTGTCGGCGGAATGAACGCATGTCCGACCGCAAGTCCTGCGAGAAGCGGAATAACATAATGAAGGGAGGAACGCTTTGTCTTCTTCGCGAGTGAGAACGCAAGCGGGATCAGAATGATCAGTCCTGCATCGAAGAATACCGGCATCGCGATCACGAGACCTGTGATACCGAGCGCCCAGGCGGCCTTCTCATCACCGAACTTCTTTACCATCGTGACAGCGATGGTCTGCGCGCCGCCCGATACCTCTAAGATCGCACCGAACATGGATCCCAGACCTACAAGCAGGGCAATTCCTTTTAACGTGTTTCCAATTCCATCATTTACTGCCGAAATAATGTCCTGTGTCGGCATTCCCGCGAGAAGTCCGATACAGATCGCACCGATCAGGATCGCGATCATCGCCTGAACATTAAACTTGATGATCAGGACAAGCAGGATCACCAGACCGATCAGGGCTGCCAGGACAAGGCGGGTCGGGTTGAGTACAACTCCTTCAGACATAGTGGATTTACCTCCCAATATATTTGTGTTTTTTGACGCGCGGCATCCGCATGATACCCCAGGACGGGACCGCGCTTGTGATGCATACCGTGAAAACCAGATGAGTGCTGGAGCTTTCCGGCATTTTCATCAGACATCTCCGGGGATTCCGGCGCTTATTTTTTGTATTCGTCTGATGTCTTATGTCTATGTGCATAATCTAACATTTTTCTGTACTTTTTGCAATACATGTCTGATGTATTTTGGTTTTTCTCTTTTTCGCACAAAAAAAGCAGGGGACAATTGTGCATTATTTTCCCCTGCAATCCTGCTGTTTATTCCATTATCACCATGATCCGGTCATTTCCCTAATTTTTTATTTTCCTAAACAATCTGCTGCATTCTGTCCCGATTTTGCCGATGCTTCGCATTCCGAATCGGCAAAATCCGCGACCACAACGGTATCATACGGAATTTTCAGTTCTGAAAATTCCTACCCGTGAAAAGTCACGCCTCGTCTCCCATCTGCTCGTAGGCCGTCCGCCGTCTTAAAAGCTCCTGCCGGTTATACGTCAGGTGCATCACCATCGCGCATCGCGCCCCCGTGGAATCGTGGGAAGCGATCGCCTCCGTGATCGCGCGGTGAGTCGCGATCGTCTCCGTCCGCAGCGCACGTCTTGTCAGGTTCACGAACGTATTGATCCCCGAATTGATGATCGGGATCAGGGATTCCATGACCTGGTTTTTGCTGCAGCGGGCGATCCAGGTGTGGAACTCGATGTCCTTCGGCATATGGTCCTTGTCCGCGAGATAGAGTTCCTCCGTCTCCTTACACAGCCTTTTTAGAGTCTCGATATCCTCATCCGTCGCATAGACAGCCGCCTTCGCCGCGATCTCCGGCTCCAGGATCAGGCGGACATCGAAGAGATCAAGCGCCAGCTTAAATTTATCGTGAAGTTTTGCGGTAAGTCCCAGCGGATCATCCTCGACCGGTGTCAGGCTTTGCACATAAGTTCCGGCGCCTCTTCTCACCTGAAGGACCCCTTTTGTCACCAGGCCCTTCACCGCCTCACGGATCGTACTTCGCCCCACCTCGAACATTTCCGCAAGTTCAAACTCGTTTGGCAGACGGTCCCCCACCGCCAGCGGTTTCTTTTCTATATACTCCAGGATCCGGTCTTCGATCTGGCTTCCCAGGAGTTTCCGGTCTTCTTTTTTCTTTGTTTCCATATATTTTCCCCACATTTATTTCAAGTTGTCTGATGTCTTTATTATACGGGAGTTAAGAAAAACTGGCAAGGTAAAAATCATAAAAAGAATGTGCTTCGGCACATTCGGCGTCTCGCGCGGTCGCTTGCGACAATCTTCATCTTCGCGCGAGTGCGCATCTTAGGCACGCAGTGCCTTTTTATTTAACAGGAAGTTCTGTTAAATAAAAAAGATCCCGTATACAACCGGTACGTTCACCGGGATCTGTATACAGGATCCTGATCTTATCAAAGTTATTCCACTCTTACAGCTCATCTTTCACATATCCGGCCACATTGTAAGCATGGTCAGAGATACGTTCCAGGTTGCTTAAGATATCCAGGAATACAACGCCTGCGGACGGGTTGCACTCGTTCTTGGAGAGACGTTCGATATGCTTGTCGCGCATCTCTTCTTCCAGAGTATCCACGCGGTCCTCGAGCTTGCTGACCTGTCGGATATCTTCCATATTGCCATCATTTCTGGCTGCGACTGCATGATCCACCGCACCGATGGCCGCTACGGAGATTTCTTTAAGGTCCTCGATACCCGTCTCAGAAAAAGCAAGCTGATGTTCCTTCAGATACTGAGCTGCCTCTGCGAGGTTTTCCGCATGGTCGCCAACGCGCTCTAAGTCGCTGATGCTGTAAAACAGATTGCTGACCTGCACCTTCTGCTTCTCGTTTAAAGAGAGATTGTTGACCTTGATGAGATATTCGGTCAGCTTCTTATTTAAAATATCGATCTCTGTCTCATTCTTAAAGACCTCATCCAGATGTTCATACTTTCCCTCGACAAGAACACTCGTTGCAAGTTTTAAATTTGCAAGCGCCATCTTACCCATATGAACAACTTCCATCACGCCGACTTCCAGTGCAAATGTCGGAGACTTGAAGATACGTTCGTCGAGAACCGGAAGCTCGTCTTCCTTTTTCTCCTCTTTCTTCTCGTCCTCCTCTGTCTCACGCACGATCAGACCGGAGAACGCAACGAGCTGTTTTGCAAACGGGAATAGCAGCAGGGTGTTCGTCAGGTTGAAAAACGTGTGGAAGATCGAAATCTGCAACGCATTGATACTTCCCTGAGCAATATCCGGGCGCATCATGGAGATCACATACATTCCGATCCCGAAGACGATCGCACCGAAACTGTTGAACGTCAGGTGGATCACCGAAGCGCGCTTCGCATTCCGGCTTGCGCCTGCACTCGATAAGATCGCAGTCAGACAGGAACCGATATTCTGTCCGAGTGTGATATAGATCGCAGCGTTCGTTGTCACGACTCCGCTTGCCGCCAGCGTCTGAAGAATTCCGACAGAGGCGGTGGAGCTCTGGATGATCGCAGTTACAAGCGCTCCGACCATGATTCCCAGGATCGGATTTCTTCCGAGAACCGCAAATGCCTTCGCAAAGATCGGAGCATCCGTGTACGGAGCAACGGAACTTGACATAAACGTCAGTCCCACAAACAGGAGTCCGACACCGATACAGACCTCACCAACCAGACTTTCTTTCTTCTTCTTTGAAAACATCAGACAGAAAGAACCGATTGCAACAACAAGCGGTGCAAAGAAGGACGGCTGCAGCACTTTCATCGCATCACCGAGAGAGTTTAAGGAAACCATCCATGCGGTGATCGTCGTACCGATGTTCGCGCCCATGATGACGCCGACCGCCTGGGTCAGATTCAGGATCCCGGCGTTTACAAAGCCGACGACCATGACAGTTGTCGCTCCGCTGCTGTGCAGGATCGCGGTGATCAGGGCGCCAAGTCCGACCGCAAGGAGCCGGTTGTCCGTCACCATTCTCAGGAACTTGTTCAGCTTACTTCCGGCCGATTTCTGCATGCCGTCGCCCATAATGCTCATGCCGTACAGGAACATACCGAGACCGCCCAGGAAACTGAAGATACTTTCCAGATATCTGATATTCATAATGTCTTCTCCATTCTCTTTTGTCGCCGCCCGGAGTTTCGCGAGCAGCGGGCAAAATGCCGCCGTTTTCGACTTCTTCCGACGGATTTTCTCCCTGTGCTCCATCATATCATAGAGCACAGTATTTTTTCAATTCTAAATATAATATTTGTAAATTTTAGGTAAAGAATTCAAAATGAATTTCGGATTTTTAGTGATTGTCCCATTATTTTTTCAGGATTCTGATCGCATTTTTTACATCTTTGTGAAATGTTTCCCATTCTTCCGGATGGTCCACAAAATACTTCGGACAGATCTTGCCCGTCACATCATAATGACGGATGATATCGTCCGGCTTCAGATCAAACTCAACACAGAGGTACGCGCACAGATTCACCAGCGTCTGATATGTACTGTCATAAAATTTTCCGGTCTCGTCCGGATGACAGCACTCGATGGAGATCGTGTCGCTGTTCCTGTTGTTGGAGGCGTAGGCGACCTCATCGAGCGGAATACACTGTACCACTTCTCCCTCAAGTCCGATCACAAAATGGCTGCTGGCTGATGTCGTCTTCGAACCCGTCTGATCTTTCAGACCTTCAAAATAGTTCCGGTTCTCCAGCGCGGTGCTGCAGGGATTCGCAACGTAATGGACCACGATCCCGTTTACTTTCTCCAGAGGAGTCTGCGGTCTGGAATACTTATTCGGAGTCAGAAGATCCACTTTTACATACTCCGGCACCTTTACATCTGCCGGGTTCACCTGTTTTCTCCCGGTAAGTTTCTTCGTCACGAGCACCGCTGTCGTGATCACGGCGATCACGACCACGGCCGCCAGACCCCCTAAGATCATACGGCGGATCCGCTCCTGTTTTCTTCGTCTTCTCCGGTTCTGTTCCCGCCGGAGTCTGCGCTCCTCGATCTCATCTCTGTTTGTCATCATGTTTTTTGCGGCTGTCACCGGTCGGTACTCTCATGCCCGCATGATCTGGCATTGTCCGGCCGGACAGTTTTTCCTTTCGTCTATTCTTCTAATGCCGGGCAGACTTTTTCTCCTGCCGATCGGTCTGCATCGGATTTCTGACCTTTTGACCCTGATATCATACTATAACTGAAAACAGTTCTTCTCAAACCGGATCAGCCCGTCCTTTTTCATCCTGGAAAGTTCCGCAGACAAGGCACTTCGGTCCACCGCAAGGTAATCGGCGAGCTGCTGACGGTTGTAGGGGATCGTAAACGTCTGCTTTTTCTGTCTCTCCGATTCGAAGGAGAGATACGCCATCACCTTTTCCCGGATGGACCGCTGTCCCATGTGATCGATCTTTCTCGTCAGCATGAGATTTTTCTTCGCCATAATATATAAAAGATTGTGGATCAGGCGATTGTGGTGGGAACAGGCCGGTGTGCAGACATTCAAGATCTTCCTGACATTCAGGAACAGGATCCGGCTTTTCTCCGCCGCCTCCACGTTCACCATCAGAGCTTCCCCCGGCATGCAGGCATAGGCCTCACCGAAGAGTTCCCCGCTCCCCGCATGTCCAAGGACCTGACGGTTTCCCCAGAAATCATCTCTGGAGATCTCGACACTGCCCGAGAGTACAAAGCCCATCGAATGGATCTCGGTCCCTGCGAGAAAGACAGCGTCGCCTTTTTCATATTTTTTTTCTACTGCGGAGAGACACTTTAAGATGCTCTCCTTTTCTTCGGGCTGGATTCCTGCAAAGAGCGGGGAATCCGGGATTGTTTCGTTTGTGAACATGGGAAGCTCCTTTTTTTATGGAGGCAAGCTTTTGGCCAGGTGTGGTTCTCTTGCCAGGTGCGGTCTTCTTGTTTTCATTTCATGAAAACAAGAAGCTTCGGGCGTCCGCCCTATGGAGATTTATGGCGGAAAAATTTCTTATGCAAGTGAACTTGCAACAAAATTTTTCCGTCATAAATCTCCGCACTTCAAACGTTTTCGTTGGAAATACAACATACATTTTTATGTTATTGTAGTATACTTACCCCACGAAAGTCAATCCATGACACAAAGTTACCACAAATCGATACCACGAATAATAACCGGAAATGCGGCTGAATGTTTATCCGCATTCCGGCATGATACGAAAATCTGAAAGGGGAAACCATTATGAAAAGAACCATCGTAAAAATTGATGAAAAGAAATGCAACGGCTGCGGCGCATGTGCGGCTGCCTGTCAGGAAGGTGCGATCGCAATGATCGACGGAAAAGCAAAGCTGATCCGCGACGATTACTGCGATGGACTTGGAAACTGTCTTCCGGCCTGTCCGACGGATGCGATCAGCTTTGAGGAACGTGAGGCTGCCGCTTACGACCATGAGGCTGTCTTAGCACATATGGCCGCGAGAAAGGCTGCTTCCCTGGCACCTTCTGATGCCCCGGCCCCAAAGCCGGAATTTACCGGATGTCCGGGTTCCATGAGCCGCACGATCTCCCACGCTGCGGCATCCCACGGTGCAGCGATCCCGGGGCACTCCACACCGGTCTCCATGGAGAGCAGACTCTCCCAGTGGCCGGTCCAGATTAAGCTTACCCCGGTCCGCGCCCCGTATTTTGACGGTGCGAAGCTCCTCGTTGCCGCAGACTGCACTGCCTACGCATACGGAAATTTCCACAACGATTTCATCGACGGTCATGTAACACTCATCGGATGTCCGAAACTTGATTCCGTAGACTACTCAGAAAAGCTCACCGAGATCATCAAAAACAACGAGATCCAGAGTGTGACCGTTGTCCGCATGGAAGTTCCGTGCTGCGGCGGGATCGAAGCTGCTGTAAAGAATGCCCTGATGGCGAGCGGAAAGTTCATTCCGTGGCAGGTCTACACGATCGGGACGGATGGACGGATCCTGAAGTAACTGGATTTTGCCGATGTTTCACATCCTGAATCAGCAAAATCGGCTGCCGCAACTGTATCGTACAGAATTTTCAGTCCAGAAAATTCCTACTCGTGTACAGTAACATTACAATCATTATAAAGGAAACATCTTATGTCAATATCAACTTCACAGACTCCGTCCGGCCGTACCCCGGAACAGGATGCAGTCATCTGCGCCCTCATCGGTCTTGCCCGCGCCACAGAAGCAAAGGAGATCCCGGCAGGAACTGCCCCGGTCCTCTTCGCCTCCCTGGCCGCTGCAATGCCAGGAAACACTCTCTCCGCTTCCGCTGCGAACGATCTCATCTCGCAGATACACGAGCAGAAAGCCATCATCGCTCCCGACTGTGCCGCCTGCCCGTCTCCCTGCGGGCGGACTGCGGACTTTCTGCCGGAGGACTTAAACAGGACCGACGACGGTCTCTTTGAGGAGCGGAACAGGCTCCTCAAAAAGCTCAGCGAACAGGCCAGGACGGAATGGACACGGATCCTTGCCGATCAGGAAGATCCGGAAATCACAAGACTCTTTATGGACTGCGTGTTCATGGCAGGATACGCGTACGAAAAGGAACTGTTTGCGCCGTATTTTGAAAAACTGGAGAGTTACAGTACACGGTCACTCCATTCCCGCGCACTGTAGCGGGATTTTGCCGCAGTAACGCTGGCGAATCTTATTTTTTAGTATTTCCTGTCCAATGCATTGATAATCTTGCATTTTTGCTCTATGCGTCCTATAATCTTTTTATGAAGCTGCCAGTTCCGGGAAGGAGTGCGGCATAACAGCTGTATCGGAGGTGTCCGGTCTCACACTGATAATCCCGGGAACACGCTCCGGCTGGCGGACTTCATCTTGATTTTCGACACGCTCTCAACAAGTGAAAACACGCTTCGCGAGTTCCAGTTTTTCTGTCAATCATTCCGGCATAGATGGGAAATATTCTCATATGCAGAGGTTTTCTTTTTGTTTAACAGGAAGTTCCATCGAAATTTCCTGTTAAACGAAAAAAGCAGGGAGTGACTTGTCCACTCCCTGCAGATGATACAGAAATTATTTCATTTTATTCATTGCTATTTCCACTGCATCAAGAAATCGTTCTGCTTCTTCCAATTGCTTCTCCGCTTCTTGTTTACTTGCAATATAAAAGTCATCATAGTCCGATTTTTCTCTTAAAAATGCACTGTTCTTTATTACGATAGATAAATTCCTATCGAGAATATTTTCTTTGAGATACTCCTTATTAAAAAAGCAATAACTCCCGAATGCTTTGATGAATCAAAACCTTTTAAAATATTCATCGCACGCATCGCATGGAAAATCGCATAATAGGATCGGTTCAACGATGTTTTGTACTGTCCAATCTCAAGATTTTCTCTTGCTGCAACCAGCATTTCCTTTGCACGATCCATCCGGTATCCGGCTAATTCCTTCAGGCTGCCTTCCAAAGAACAATTCCCTCCTTCTGGACATTTTGATAGAACGGAAGGATTTTCCCCCATTTCTGCAGATTTTCTTTTTCAATATCAACAATAGAAAAAACGCGGTCATAACGCAGATCCATATCTGCAGCCCAGCAAATAAACCGATCTTTCGTTTCAATATCCATACCTTTTTTCACGATAACCGCTATATCAATATCACTTTCCGGCGTGCTTTCATTCCTTGCAACAGATCCATATAGGATAATTGCTTCAATGTTATTCGCAAAAATATCACGTAATCCCTGAATCAGTTCATCTTTCATCCTATCCGTCAACATCGAATCATCTCCTTTTTTATAGTATATCCGATATTGATATGCAGTGCAAATACTCTTCATAAAAATTTGAATGTATTTTCACCTTTTTTCTCAGATAAACCACTCCGCCTCCGCGCGTCTCGTATAATTCTGTTTCAACATCTCCACATGGGATAAGAATGCTGCATCATCAAAATATTTTGCTCCGGTCGGACATGCCTTGATGCAGGCCTGGCACTTGATGCAGATTCCGGTACAGGTATCCGGCGCGTCCTTCGGGATCGATCCCATCGGACAGACAGTCGCGCAGATTCCGCATTTCGTGCACTTCTCCGGGTCCGTCTTCGGTTTTGCCTTTAAGAATACCGCCGGTTTTCCATCAGTTCCAAGCGGTGTATAATATGCCCCGACCGGATCATCTCCGCGGACCGCGATCTTTTCCGGGATCTCAGTCAATCCAGAAACCTTTTCTGCCACCTTCTCACCAAACTCTGCGATCTTCACAAGATCATCCGCATCCGGACGTCCCGTTGCAAGCTTGCTGCTGAAAACATGTTCCGTCGGAATTCCTGCTCCCGCAACTGTATGGAAGCCGTGTGCCTCAAGCTCATTCCGGAGCTCGATCAGACCATTGTCAAAATTTCTGTTTCCGAACACAGAAACCGCTACCGCAAGCGCCCCGTTTCCCTCAAACGCAGTCTGCACATACGGGAGCATCTTGTTCGGGATACGGCCCGCATAGACCGGAGTGCTGAAGAATGCAAGGTCTTCCTTATCAAAACTTACAACACCTTCCCTGTTTTCCGGAAGTGTAAAGTCAACCGTTCCCATCGGCACACCCAGGCACTCTGCCGCCCGCTTCGCCATCGTTGTGACGACCTTTTTCGCGTTTCCTGTCGGGCTGAAATAAACCGCCCATACTTTTGTGATCTTCATATTCCCTGTTCCTCCAATCCATAAGTTGTATGGTCAAATGTATCTCTGACCGGAATTTATATGTTTGTTATTTTTGTTAAGCTTATTAACTTCTTTTTGTATCTTAATCCATATGGCATGATTTGTCAATCCCAATGAAGCCACGTTCTTCTGGCTGTCCATATGTGTGAACTACCCATTGTCTTAAGCCAATAGGCTTCCTGCTTCATCGACCTCGTAACCTACTATCTCCACAGGCGTTAATTTGGG
>ERZ836829.742-NODE-742-length-30602-cov-7.345991_pt1 | contig 30602 bp, 26 predicted proteins | sample MGYA00519574_ERZ836829 | MGnify/ENA primary metagenome ERZ836829 (study PRJEB31850, sample SAMEA3708808) | human gut metagenome | biome: human gut; feature: human-associated habitat; material: faeces | place: China | collected 2014 ...
TCCGGCCGATGCCGGACGGGGGCGTTTTTTCGGCTTGACTTTCCCCGGATACCGTGGTAGTATAATCACCCTTTATCGCGGCTGGGAAAGGAATGGAACGCTATGATACCACACTGGAAGCAAAAATTCGCCCTCCTCTGGACAGGGCAGGCCCTGTCCATCCTCAGCAGCATGATTTCGCAGTACGCCCTCATTTGGTACCTGACCGACCTGACCGGCTCCCCCGCGATCCTCTCCCTGGCCACCATGGCGGCGCTGGTCCCACAGGGAATCCTGTCCCTCTTCACCGGAACCTTTGCCGACCGCTTCGACCGGCGCTGGATCATGATGATCTCTGACGGGGCCATCGGGCTGGTGTCCCTGATGCTGGCGGCCGCCGCCTTTGCCGCTCCTCTTCCGGTGGCCCCTATCCTGGCGGTGGCCGCGCTGCGCAGTGTGGGCGGCGCATTTCATGCCCCCTGCATCCAGGCCGTCACGCCCCTGTTGGCCCCTCCCGATGCCCTGACCCGGTGCGCCGGTTGGAGCCAGGGCATCCAGACCGTCTCCATGCTCCTCTCCCCCGCGCTGGCCGCCGTTCTTTATGCCCGCATCCCCCTGGCTTGGATCCTCCTGCTGGACACCCTGGGGGCCGCCTTTGCCATCGCCGGAGTACAATTGGCCCGGCTGCCCGCCCTGCGGGCCGAAGCACAGGGCCGGCCGCTCCGGCTCTGGCAGGACACCCGCGAGGGGCTCACTGTGCTGCGTTCTCACCGCTGGCTGTGGGAGCTGTCCCTCATCTGTGCCCTGTTCTCCGTGGCCTTCCTGCCGGTGTCCGCCCTGTTTCCCCTAATGAGCATGGAGTATTTCGGAGGGGACTCCGCCGCCGCCGCTCTGGTGGAAACCCTGTTTTCTGCCGGAATGCTGGCCGGATCGGTGCTCCTGGGCCTGTGGGGAGGTACCCGGAACAAAATCATCACCATGACGGCGGCAGTGCTGGGACTGGGGCTCACCCTGGTGCTGGCCGGCTTGCTGCCCCCCTCCGGCTTCCGGGCGTTTGCTGGCCTGTCCCTGCTGATGGGCCTGTCCGCTCCCTTTTTCAACTCGGTGTTCATGGCCCTGATCCAAACCAAGGTGGAGCCGGAGTACCTGGGCCGTGTGCTGGGCCTCACCGGGGCCATCATGACACTGGCCTCCCCCCTGGGGCTGGGACTCACCGCCCTGTTCGCCGATGCCACCGGCGTTCCCCTCTGGTTCCTGCTGGCCGGGGCAATCACTCTGACCTGCGGCGGGCTGATGCTCCTGCTCCCGTCGGTGCGCACCTGCGGCCGTCCCTGATTGCGCTGACACGGAAAACGTGGTATAATGGCTTACACCTTTTATACCACGTTTTGATAAGGAGGTTTCCCTATGACCGACCAGGAACTGGTGGAGCTGGCCTTTACCATGCTGGAGCGCTCCTATGTCCCCTACTCCCATTTCCCGGTGGGCGCAGCCCTGGAGTGCGCCGACGGGACGGTGTTCACCGGCTGCAATGTGGAAAACGCGGCCTACGGCTCCTCCATCTGCGCTGAACGCACCGCCTTGGTGAAGGCGGTGAGCGAGGGGCACCGGGACGATTTCACCCGCATCGCCGTGGTGGGCAACTCCACCGAGCCCTGCTGGCCCTGCGGCGCATGCCGCCAGATGCTCTATGAGTTCGCCCCCGGGCTCACCGTACTGGTGGCGCAGAGGGATCACAGCTTCGTGAAGCTGCCCCTGTCGGAGCTGCTGACCCACGGCTTCGGCCCCAAGTCTCTGGGGTAAGTTCCGCGCCCCTCTTGACAGAGGGGCGCGGCTGTGCTATTTTAAACATACCGACGGTATGTATGCAAAGGAGGGGGCCCCATGGCCCGCAACAAGCATCCAGAGGAGACCGTGGCCAAAATTCTGGACGTGTCCATGCGCCTGTTCACCGAGCAGGGCTACGAGCACACCACCATCCAAGACATTGTGGACGCCCTGGGCATGTCCAAGGGGGCCATCTACCACCACTTCAAGTCCAAGGAGGATATCCTGGACCGGATCAACGACCGCTACTACGAAAACCTGGAGTGGTTCTCCGACCCCGCCAAGCTTCCCGGCCGGAACGGCTTGGAAAAACTGCGCCACGCCTTCCGCCACTTTCTCACCGACCCGGCCAAGCGGGAGGTAGACCGGCTGGCGATCCACCACATTGTAAAGAACCCCAAGATTGCCCTGCTCACGCTGGAATCCACCTTTCGGGACGCCGCTCCCTATGTGGAGGGGATGATCCGGCTGGGCATGGCCGACGGGTCCCTGCCCGGCGTGACCCACCCCCACGAGATCGCGGAGGTGCTCATGCTTCTGACCAACGTGTGGACGGGTATGTTCCCCGGCAGCCGGGAGGAATTCGCCGCCAAGCTGCGCTTCTGCGGGGAATTTCTGGACCGCTTCGGCCTGCCCGTGCTGGACGAGGCCCTCCAGGCCGACGCGCTGAACTACTATGACCAGGTGCTCCAGGACGATTGAGCCGCCCGCTCCTCCACCGCCCCTGCGGGGGCGGTTTTTCCGGGCAAGATACATACCAACCGCCGGTATCAAAAAGAAAGGTGGATTTCTATGAAGAAAACATGGCTTCTCCCCGCCCTGGCCCTGGCGGCCCTCGCCGCCTGCGTCCTGCTCCGGCCGCGCCGCTCAGACGGCGCGCCCGCCGCCCGAAAGGAGCCGCCCTATGCGCTCTGACCGCCTGTTTTCCCGCGACTTCACCCTCATGATCCTCGGCCAGATCATCTCCCTGTTCGGCAACGCCATCCTCCGCTTCGCCCTGTCCCTCTATGTGCTGGACACCACCGGCTCCGCCGCCGCCTTCGGCGGCATCCTGGCCGTGTCCATGGTGCCCACCATCCTCTGCTCCCCCCTGGGGGGCGTCCTGGCCGACCGCGTCCCCCGGCAGCGCATCATGTGGGGGCTGGACTTCTTCACCGCCGCCCTGGTGCTGGGGTACGGCCTGTTCTTTGCCAGCCGGGGCACGGTTCTGGCCGTCGGGGTGCTGATGGTGCTCCTGGCAGCCATTCAGGCCCTCTACCAGCCCTCGGTGCAGGCCAGCATACCCGCCCTGGCGTCGGAGGAGCACCTGCCCGCCGCCAACGGCGTGGTGGCCCAGGTACAGGCCCTGGCCAATCTGCTGGGCCCCATCCTGGGCGGTATGCTCTACGGCTGGGTAGGCCTGCTCCCCATGGTGGCGGTGGGCGGGGCCTGCTTCTTCTGCTCGGCTGTGATGGAGCTCTTTCTCCGCATCCCCTTCCAGCGACGAACCCTCGCCGGCCCGCCGCTGGCCGCCCTGTGGAGGGATCTCCGGGACGCGGGCCGATTCCTGACCCGGGAGCAGCCCGGCCTGCTGCGGGTGCTGACCCTGGTGGCCCTGCTCAACCTCTTCCTCTCCGCCCTGCTGGTGGTGGGCCTGCCCTATCTGGTGAAAATCAGCCTGGGCCTGTCCTCCCTGCACTACAGCTTTGCCGAGGCCGCCCTCAGCCTGGGCTCCATCGTGGGCGGGCTTCTCTCTGGGCTGGTGCTCCGCGGCGCGGATATCCGCCGGGCCTGGCGGTTTCTGCTGGGCACCTCCCTGCTGCTGCTCCCCATGGCCCTGGCTCTGGCGCTGGTAATTCCGTCCCTGGCCGCCTATGGAGTCATCCTGGTCTCCGTTTTGCTGGGCATGGCCTGCGCCATGCTGTTTACCGTCTCCGCCCAGACCTATCTTCAGCGGTCCACGCCGCCCCACCTGCTGGGCAAGGTGGCCTCCTTTGTGGCAGCTATTTCCACCTGTGCCATGCCTCTTGGGCAGGCCTTGTACGGCCTGCTGTTCGATGCCCTTCAGGCCCACGTCTGGGTGGTGGTGGCGCTGGGCATGGGGGCCAGCCTGCTGGTGACCTTTTCCTCCGTCCGGGCCCTGGGCCGCCTCCCCGCCCTTGACGAAGCCCCCTCCGGCGGGTATACTGAACAGAGTTTGGATTCCTAGGAGGGGTTTCATGGAGGGCAACCGGGTCTATCTGGCCGCCTGTCCGGACTACGGACAGGCGGAGGCAAAGCTGCGTGAGGCGGTGGCCGCCCTGGGCGGGATGGAGCGCTTCGTCCGGCCGGGGGAGCGCATCCTGCTCAAGGCCAACCTGCTCCGGGCCGCGCCGCCGGAGAGCGCCATCTGCACCCACCCGGCGGTGGCTGCTGCGGCGGCGAAGCTGGTGGCGGAGGCGGGGGGCACGGCGGTGATCACCGACAGCCCCGGCGGGGCCCTCCACAAGGAGGCCGTCCTGCGGGGCCTGTACGAAAAGACCGGCATGGCCCAGGCCGCCGCCGCTTCCGGGGCGGAGCTGTGCTATGACGCCTCCACCCGCACGGTGTCCCTCCCTGCGGGACGGGTGCTCAAGCAGGCGGAGGTGATCGCCCCGGTGGCGGAGGCCGACGGGGTGTTTGACCTGCCCAAGCTCAAGACTCATGTGCTCATGAGCATGACGGGGGCGGTGAAAAACCTGTTCGGCGTACTCCCCGGCCTGTCCAAGGTGGGCTACCACGCCACCCACCCCAGCCAGGAGCAGTTTGCCGACGTGCTGCTGGATCTGGCGGAGTACGTCAGGCCCCGGCTGAGCATCATGGACGGGGTGCTGGCCATGGAGGGGGACGGCCCCGGCGCCTCCGGCACCCCCAGGCACGCCGGAGTGCTGCTGGTGTCCGACAGTCCCCTGGCCCTGGACGCGGCGGCCGCCGCCCTCATCGGACTGCCTCTGGCCTCCAATCCGGTTCTGCTGGCCGCGCAGCGCCGGGGCCTGCGGCCCAGCTACATTGAGGAGGTGGAGCTGCTGGGCGAGCCGCTGGAGGCCCTGCGGATGGACGACTACCGCTTCCCCAGCCGCATCAAGGGCAACCTGATGGAGTTTCTGGGGCCCCTGGCCGGGCCCGCCGGCAAGCTGTGCAAAAGGGTGCTCTCCCAGACCCCAAAGATCCGCACCGACGCCTGTGTGGGCTGTGGCATCTGCAAGAGCGCCTGCCCGGGGAAAGCCATCTCGATGGACGGCCCCGGTGGAAAGGCCCGCATCGACCCCAGGGCCTGCATCCACTGCTACTGCTGCCACGAACTCTGCCCCCAGAAGGCCGTGGCCCTCCGGCAGAACTGGCTGGGCCGTTATTTGAAATAAAATGGTTTTGTATGATTTTCTTCTCACCGGAGATACTAGTCACGGTATCTCAATGTGAGGAGGCAGTACAACCCATGATTTTAGATAAGATTGCCCTGATTCTCGCCATTATCGGCGGGCTGAACTGGGGCAGCATCGGCCTGTTCCAGTTCGATTTCGTCGCCGCTCTGTTCGGCGGACAGGACAGCGCTTTCAGCCGCGTGATCTTCGCGCTCGTGGGCCTGGCGGCGCTCTGGTGCATTTCGCTCCTGTTCCGCGACACCCACGGCAAGGAATAAAAAGCCAAGGCCCTCTGCACAAGAGGGCCTTGACTTTTTTTACGCTTTGCCATATACTACACCCCAGGGGGGTGTTAACCGCATGATGGCAGATGAAAAGAAAGTCCTCCGCCTCCTCAAGACCGCCCGCGGGCAGATGGACGGCATCATTAAGATGGTGGAGGAGAACCGCTACTGCATCGACATATCCCAGCAGCTCATGGCCACCGAGGCCATTCTCAACCGCGCCAACAAGGAAATTTTGGCCGCGCACCTGAAGCACTGTGTGCAGGAGGCCGCCAGCGATGCCGAGCGCGGACAGAAGATCGATGAGTTCGTGGCCACCCTGGGCCGTATTTTGAAGTAGGGGCGGCCCTTGAACCCTCACGCACATTAGAAAGTCTGGTGAACCCTATGAAGCAGAAATTCAATGTCACAGGCATGACCTGTTCCGCCTGCTCCGTTCCCCGCGGCATGTCCCATGCCCCGGGGGGCCCAGAGCTTTTTATCTGCTCGGGCGAAACACCCGCAAGGGGTACGCCGCATCCGTACAGCGGCAGAGCCTCTAACGGCTGCGCAGTGAATTCGCCCGGCATCGAGGTTTTGCCTCCGGCAAAACGCTCGGGGCGCGCCATCCGGCGCGGATGGGCGGAGCATTCTCGCCTTAGAAAGTCTGGTGCATCCCTATGAAACAGAAATTCAATGTTACAGGCATGACCTGCTCTGCCTGCTCCGCCCACGTGGAGAAGGCGGTGCGCCAGGTGGAGGGTGTGGACAGCGTCAGCGTCAACCTCCTGGGCAACTCCATGCTGGTAGAGTACGGCGGCAAGACCGGGCCGGAACAGATCATTCAGGCGGTGACGGACGCCGGGTACGGCGCCTCCCTCCCCGGCCCCGCCGGGAAGGCCGCCCCGGCCGCCCGGCCCGCCGGCGCCATGGAGGAGGAACTGGCGGGGATGAAGCGCCGCTTCCTCACGTCCTTAGTGTTTCTGGCGCCCCTGTTCTACATCGCCATGGGGCACATGATGGGCTGGCCCCTGCCCGCCTTCTTCCACCAGCCGTCCAACGCCCTGGTGGTGGCCTTCCTCCAGTTCCTGCTCACCCTGCCCATCCTGTATATCAACCGCAAATACTATACGGTGGGCTTCAAGACCCTGTGGCACCGCGCGCCCAACATGGACTCGCTCATCGCCCTTGGCTCCTCTGCCGCGGTGCTCTACGGCGTGGCGGCCCTGTTCCTCATCGCCTGGCACCTGGGCCGGGCGGCCTATGGCGCGGGCGACGCGGCCGCCGAGCTGGCCCAGGTGGAACACTGGGCCATGGATCTCTACTTTGAGTCCGCGGGCATGATCCTCACCCTGATCACCCTGGGCAAGTGGCTGGAGACCCGCTCCAAGGGCAAGACCAGCCAGGCCATCACCCGCCTGATGGATCTGGCCCCCAAGACCGCCATGGTGCTGCGGGACGGCGCGGAGGTAGAGGTACCCGTGGAGGACGTGGCGGTGGGCGACCTCATCGTGGTCCGCCCCGGCGGCCGCATCCCGGTGGACGGGGTGGTGACAGAGGGGGCCTCCTCGGTGGATGAGTCCGCCCTCACCGGCGAGAGCCTGCCCGTGGAGAAGCTGCCCGGCGCCAAGGTGGCCGCCGCCTCCATCAACAAGTCCGGCTCCTTTACCCTCCGGGCCACCCGGGTGGGGGAGGACACCACGCTGGCCCAGATGATCCGTCTGGTGGACGAGGCGGCCTCCTCCAAGGCCCCCATCGCCAAACTGGCCGACAAGGTGGCGGGGGTATTCGTCCCCGTGGTCATCGCTATTGCCGTCGTCACCGCCGCTGTTTGGCTCATCGCCACCGGCGGGGACGTGACCCGGGCCCTCACCGCCGGGGTGGCGGTGCTGGTCATCTCCTGCCCCTGCGCCCTTGGATTGGCCACCCCCGTGGCCATCATGGTGGGCACCGGCAAGGGCGCGGAGAACGGCATCCTGATCAAGTCCGCCGAGGCGCTGGAGACCCTGCACACCGTCCAGACCGTGGTGCTGGACAAGACGGGCACCCTCACCCAGGGCAAGCCGGTGGTCACCGACTGCCGCCCCGCCCCAGGCGTGACGGAGGAGGAGCTTCTGTGCGTGGCCGCCTCTCTGGAGAAGCCCTCCGAGCACCCCCTGGCCGACGCCATCACCGCCGAGGCTCAGGCCCGGAACATCCCCCTGGCCCCTGTGGAGGACTTTCTGGCCACCCCGGGCCGGGGCATCCGCGGCGTCATCCAGGGCCAGCGGCTCCTGGCGGGCAACCGGGCCATGCTGGAGGAGGCCAGCGTCCCGCTGGACGGCTTCGACGCGGTAGCGGAGGGGCTGGCCCAGGCGGGCAAGACGCCGCTGTACTTCGCCGGGGACGGCCGGATGCTGGGCGTGGTGGCGGTGGCCGACACCCCTAAGCCCACCAGCGCAGAGGCTGTCCGCGCCTTCCAGGCCATGGGCATCGACGTGGTCATGCTCACCGGCGACAACGCCCGCACCGCCGAGGCGGTGGGCCGCCAGCTCGGCGTGAACCGGGTGGTGGCAGAGGTGCTGCCCCAGGACAAGGAGAAGACCGTGGCAGAGCTCCAGGCCCAGGGCAAGCGGGTGGCCATGGTGGGCGACGGCATCAACGACGCCCCCGCCCTGGCCCGGGCCGACGTGGGCCTGGCCATCGGCGCGGGCACCGACGTGGCCATCGAGTCGGCCGACGTGGTGCTCATGAAGAGCGATCTGCTGGACGCGGTCACCGCCGTCCAGCTCTCCAGGAAGGTCATCCGCAACATCAAAGAGAACCTGTTCTGGGCCTTCATCTACAACATTATCGGCATCCCCCTGGCCGCCGGGGTGTGGTATCCCCTGTTCCAGCTCCAGCTCTCCCCCATGTTCGGCGCGGCGGCCATGAGCCTGTCCTCCGTGTGCGTGGTGTCCAATGCCCTGCGCCTCAAGTTCTTCCGCCCGGAGCGCCGGGAGTCCCCCGCCGCCCCGGTTTCAGAAGGAACCCCCAAATCTGTGGAAACGAAAGGAACGAGTGCTATGACCAAGACCATGAGCATCAACGGCATGATGTGCGCCCACTGCCAGGCCCACGTGGAGAAGGCCCTCAACGCCATCGACGGCGTGGAGGCCAAGGTGAACCTGGAGGCCAAGACCGCCACCCTTACCCTGTCCAAGGACGTGTCCGACGACGTGCTCAGGGGCGCTGTCACGGAGGCGGGCTACGAGGTGGTCTCCATTCAGTAACAGCCCTCCCAGGAAAAGGGCCCGGTGCAGACTGCACCGGGCCCTTTTTTGGTATTTTCATTTGCTTTTATAGTTCCTGGTATGTGGGCACATTCTCCTGTTTTCGATAAAATAAAAGTTTCAGATCAAAAAAAGAGGACGGAACGTGGCTGGAACAATCTACGGCTATATCCGAGTCAGTACCCGGGAACAGAACGAAGACCGGCAGCGGCTGGCTCTGGCTGCCCTGCCGGTGCCGGAGGAGAACATCTATATGGACAAGCAGTCCGGCAAGGACTTTGAGCGCCCCCAGTACCGACGGCTGGTGCGCCGCCTGCGGCGGGATGATCTTCTGTATGTCAAAAGCATCGACCGGCTGGGGCGCAACTACAGCGAGATTCTGGAACAGTGGCGGATGCTCACCAAGGAAAAGGGCGTGGACATCGCCGTACTGGACATGCCCCTTCTGGACACCCGGCGGGGCAAGGATTTGATGGGCACCTTTCTCAGCGACATTGTGCTCCAGGTGCTCTCCTTCGTGGCGGAAAACGAGCGCGACAACATCCGCCAGCGGCAGGCGGAGGGTATCGCGGCAGCCAAGGCCCGGGGCGTACGCTTTGGCCGCCCTCCCCTTCCCCTCCCAGACAATTTCCACATGCTCCATCAGGCATGGCGGGGCCAAAAAATAACACTCCGACAGGCGGCCAGGGCCTGCGGAATGCCCACAGGGACCTTCTATTCCAAGGCAATAAAACTGGAAACACCGGACTAAACAAATGGAGGTATTTCCGAAAATTTGAAAACCTGTACTTTTTTAAAAATTTGACTCTGTCCCCATATTTCCGAATATGCTGCGTGTTTTACAAGAAATCAATTAGTAGCAACAAGTTATTTAAATCATAAAATGAAGCTGAAAAAGTACACTTTTTCAAACAATTAAAGCTGGTTTTGAGATTCTCTGTTCTCCAATCTTTAATCGGAGCAATTTGGGTTCAAATTAAGCCTTTGCTACAATTTTTTTAATTTTAAAAGGTACACGTTTTCAAACAGAAAGGAGGGCGCGGCGCAGCAGCCAATTCGCGTTCAAGGATGCATCTGTTATGAGAGATAGAGAATAAAGGAGAACATGCCTTATGAGAACACAGGAAAAGCATGCAACACGGTTTCGCTCCATCCAGACCTCACTTCTATTCGTTATCGTACCGGCAGTTATTATATCCATGGCAGTCCTCTCGCTGATGGGATACCTGAGCTCCAAGGCCATCATCCAAACCAGCGCGGGCAACGAAATGTCCCAGTGCCTTTCGGTAGCCATGGGTTCCATCGAAATGTCGCTGTCCAATAACCGCATGGTTGCTGAAACTATGGCGCGCGGCGTGGAGGCTATCCAAAGGCAGGCTGTAAAGGGGGATCAGACCGCGTCAGATTGGGATGCGGCAGCCTATCAGGAAATTCTGACCTCCTTTGTGGGGAGCAACCCGGAGACGTTCGGCGGCGGGATTTGGTTCGAGCCCTACCAGTACCGACCGGAGCAGCGGTATTTCTCTCCCTATTGCATGCGCCAGAATGGAGCCGTCACTTATGTAGACAACTATTCTCTGGGGGAGGGCGTCTATTATACCGACCAGGATTGGTACACAAACGCCGCCAATACCACTCAAAAGTCCGTTTGGTCTGCTCCATATTACGATGAATTTGCCCAGATTTCCATGGTGACCTCCTCCGCACCGATCTACGACGAGACCGGCCGCCTGCTGGGAGTCGCCACAGCGGATATTGACCTGACTCAGATGCAGCAGATGGTGCTCTCGCTGGACGTTGTGGCCAACGGCCGTGCCTTTCTGATTGATGATACTGGGGCATACATTGCAGACGAGGACAGCGAGAAGCTCCTGTCCGCCAACATATTGGAGGATGACAACCCTTCATTCGCCGCGCTTGGGCGGCAGATTCTGAGCCAGCAGGAGGGCTCCGGCAGCTACACGGCAGACGGTCAAACCTATCTGGCCTGGTACCGCCAGATCCCGGACAGCGGCTGGTATATCGTCACCACAGCCTCGGAGCAGGAGCTGATGGCGGACGCCCATACGCTTGGCATCACGCTTTCCATCCTGTGCGCGGTATTTGCCGCCCTTCTGTTTTTCATCCTTCTGGCCTATCTCCGGCGGAGCATCGTCCGGCCCCTCCACACCCTCCAGGCTACCACACAGAAAATCGCGGACGGAAACCTGTCTGTGGAGATCCCGCGCAATTCCAAATATGAATTTGGGGCTGTAAGCCTTTCCCTGGAGCAGATGGTGGAGCGGTTAAGGCTGTATATTGATTACATCTCCGAGATATCTGCTGTTCTGACCCAAATGGCGGACGGAGACTTTTCCTTTGCCCTCCAGCATGATTACGCCGGAGAATTCTCCTCCATCAAGGAGGGGCTCCTCAACACGAGAGGCCGGGTATCCGATGCACTGAAATCCATCGCGTCGTCTGCGGACCAGGTGAGCTCCGGAGCAGAACAAATTGCCATCAGCGCCCAGTCCCAGGCGCAGGGAGCCACCGAGCAGGCATCCAGCGTCCAGCAGCTGTCTGCCATGATGTCGGAAATGGAGCACGATGTCGATCTGAACACGGAAAAAATCACTGAGGTCAACCAAAAAATGCAGGAGGTTTCACAGGAGGTTCAGGAGGGCGGCCGCAAAATGGAGCGCATGCTGACGGCTATGGATGAGATCACCTCTACCTCCAATGAAATCGGGCAGATTGTCAAAAATATTGAGGATATCGCCTTCCAGACCAATATTCTCGCCCTGAACGCGGCGGTAGAGGCCGCCCGTGCCGGCAGCGCCGGAAAAGGCTTTGCAGTGGTGGCGGACGAGGTACGGAGCTTGGCCGGCAAGACCGCAGCGGCATCCAAGGAAACTGCGGAGCTGATCGCCAATGCCCTCTCAGTGGTGGAGAAGGGCAAGGCTCTCGCCGATGAAACCGCCGCTTCCTTCCGACTCGTCACCCAAGGGGTTACCCTGGCGTCCGACAGCGCCCAGGTCATCAGTGAGCTCTCCCAACAGCAGAAGTCTTCCATTCACCAGGCCAAGGCAGGATTTGACCAGATCTCCAGTGTTGTACAGACCAGCTCCGCTACAGCGGAGGAGAGCGCCGCCGCCAGCGAGGAGCTGTCCGGACAGGCTGAGCTGTTGAGGGAGCAGGCTGCGAAATTCAGGCTGCATACCGAGGAACTGTAACCGTCCTTCCCCTGCCGGAGTCTTGTGACAGGCTGTGCAGACCCTCCCTCCCCTTCCAGAACTTCTGCATTGAAATGCTCCTACTGTTTTAGTATGATAACACCACAGACCGCGCCGGACGCCGGCCGGGACGTTCAACAAAAAGGAGCATCATCTATGCGAAAGATTCCTGCCGCCCTGCTCTCCCTGGCCCTGACGGCCTCCCTGACCGCCCCGCTGGCCTCGGCCGCCGGAACCGGAAGCACTCTGCCGGAGCTGGACGGCCACTGGAGCCAGTCCGCCTTCGAGCGCTGGCACGCCTACGGCATTGTAGAGGGTGACAGCCGCGGCATGCGTCCCGACGCCAACATGACCGTGGGCGAGTTTGCCGCCATTCTGAGCCGCGCGATGGGCTACACCGAGACGGTGAAGAACCCCTATGCTGATCTGAAGGGCACCGAGTGGTACGCCCCCTACATCCTCCAGCTCACCGCCGCCGGGATTCTCCAGGGCGACGGCACCAACTGCAACGCCGAGGAGCCCATGAACCGGGAGCGGGCCACCGTGCTCTTTGCCCGGGCCCTGGGCATCCGTCCCACCGCCCAGCCGGATCTGAGCGGCTTTGTGGACGGCAAGGACGCCGCCGACTGGTCGGCCGGGTACATTGACGCCATGGCGAAGGACGGCATCATCCAGGGCGTGGGCAACCAGACCCTGGCCCTCGGATCCAGCATCACCCGCGGCTCCGTGGTCAAAATACTGGACAGCTCCGTGGCCGAATATGCCGTGGAGGAGGGCGCCACCATCGACCAGGATGTGGACGGCATCCTGCTGGTGGCCGCCGATGATATCACCGTGGACGGCGCCGCCGTGTCCGGCAATCTGCTTGTAGCCCCCAAAGCCGGCGAGGCCAATCTGACCGTGAAGAACGCCAGGCTGGAGCGGGATCTGCGGGTTTCCACCCACGGCGCCACCCTGACTGTGGCCGATTCCCAGGTGGAGGGCGACGTGGCCCTCTCCGGTGACCGCGCCAGCCTGACCCTGGGCAGCGGCGCGCAGCTTGCCCGTCTGGCTGTGGACGGGGCCGGCAGCTCCGTGTCCGTGGAGAGCGGCGCCTCTGTGGAGACCCTGACCGCCCGCGCCGCCGTCAAGGTGGACAACCAGGGCGCCATTAACAAGGCGGAGGTACAGGCCGACGACGTGGTGCTTGACGGCAAGCGGCCCGCCCACGTGGAGGTCGCCGACGATGTGGCCCCGCCCCAGAACAGTGAGGGCGAGGAGGTCACCGGCTCCGAGGACAGCCAGGAACCCGGTCAGGGTGGCGGCGGTTCCGGCGGGGGCGGCGGCTCCGTGTCTGAGGAGGCCGTAGCCGGTATCGTAGGCGTCCGCCCTGTGGATCAGGACGGGGTCGAGGAGGACATGCCCTCCGTCACCGCCAAGGCCACCAAGAAAACCGGGGAGAACTTTGTCCGCATCGCCCTGTCCACCGACGGCGTGGTGCCCATCCACCAGAGCGAGGGTGCCGGCAAGGGCGCCTGGGTGGGCGTGGCCATCGAGGCCCCCGAGGGCTATGAGCAGGGCACCTTCCAGTACCACTTCGGCACCGAGGCCAGCGCCGAGGCCACCCAAAGCGCGGCCATCACGGAGGACTCCTCCATCGGCCAGGGCAAGTATGCGGTGTTCTTCCTCAACGCCTCCTCCACCGCGCCCAAGACCCACATCACCGTGAAGTGGGAGGGACAGGAGGCCGTGCAGTACGTGGTGGACCTGTCCGGCGTGCAGACGCCCGCCGTCAAGCTGACCGGCGTGACCGTCTCCACCCACGAGATGCCCTCCGGGGTCTCCTCCACCGCCGAGGGCCTGAGCTTTGACGGCAGCACCGCCCTGGTGCAGAACGGCGGCAGCGGCACCCTGACCCACACCCAGGTGGCCTCTATGGGCGGCGGCGGCGAGTATACCGTCTACTACACCGTGCCCCAGGCCATCCCCGGCGGCACCCTCCAGTTTGACAAAGTTGCCCGCTCTGTCAACGGCGGCAAGTGGAACACCTGGGCCATGCCCAGCACCACCGAGGCCAATGCCGGCTCCGGCTGGTGGACCCGTGACGGCGAGAACTACTACTTCAAGTGGGGCGCCGTCTTCGCCGAGGAGGCGGAGGGGAGCTACCGGCTCAAGGACGGCGGCGTCTTTGACTACACCCTCTGCTTTATCGACACCGACGGCTCCCAGGACAATATCATCGCCACCTATACCTTCCAGATCGACCTGAGCGGCTACACCATCACTGCCGACGAATAATCTCCGAAGTGCCCCGGACAACGTCCGGGGCACTTTCTTTTCCCGCGGGCCTGTGGTATTATTAAGGGGTGAAAGGAGGCGCTGCCATGGCGTCACGCAGAAAACTTCCCCTTGTACTTTTTCTGATCACCCTCGTCCTTCTGGCCGGGGCGGTCGTTCTGCTCCTGCGGGGGCGTCCCGTCACGCTGGAGCGCATCGCGGCCCGGCAGGGCTACGCCATCACCGGCCAGGAGGAGGCCACCGTCACCCTCACCCTTTCCAGGGAGCAGATGCCGAAGGGCTTTCCCGAGGAGGTCCCCATCAGCCAGGCTGAGGGAGAGCTGAAGCTCCCCCTGCTCCAGGACGGGGACACCACCTTCTATCTCACCGCCTTTGCCCGGTCTGACGAGGACCCCGGCACCCTCTACGCCGTCATTCAGCCGGAGCATCAGCTCTCCCGGGAAGGGGGACAGCTTCTCCTCCCCTACCGGATTGACGAGGATGGCGGCATCACCGCCCAGCTCCGGGTTTCCGACCTGCCCGTGCAGGCCGACGGAGAGGACCGCCCCGATGCGGCCCGGCTGGCCAGCCAGGGCCCGGGTGAACAGTTCGCCCTGTATGTAGACCGGGCTCTCTTTCTCCGCTCCGACGCCATCACCATCCAGCTCGGCAGCTTCTACCGGCTGACCTATGCGCCCGCCTGATTGGGGATTGGAGGTTTTTTATGTCCACTCTGCTGATTAAAAACGCCCGCTACATCGTCTCCTGCGACGACATCGACCGCCTGTATGAGCGGAGCAATCTGTTCATCCGGGACAACGCCATCGAGTACATCGGCCCCGAGCTGCGGCAGGCCGACCAGGTTATCGACGCCTCCCGCATGGTGGTCTACCCCGGCCTCATCAATACCCATCACCACCTATACCAGCTCTTTTCCCGCAATCTGCCCGAAGTGCAGCGGATGGAGCTCTTTCCCTGGCTGGTGACGCTGTACGATGTGTGGAAAAACCTGGACGAAGAGGTGGTGGCCACCTCCAGCCTGGTGGGCATGGCGGAGCTGCTCAAGACGGGGTGCACCACCTGCTTCGACCACCACTATGTCTTCCCCGCCCGGGCGGGGGATCTGATCGGCGCCCAGTTCCGGGCGGCTGAGCTGGTGGGCATGCGCTTCCACGCCTCCCGTGGCTCCATGGATCTCTCCCGGAAGGACGGCGGCCTGCCGCCGGACAGCGTGGTACAGACCATCGACCAGATTCTGGCCGACTCGGAGCGGCTGGTGCGGGTGTGGCACGACCCGTCCCGCTTCTCCATGCGCCAGGTAGCCCTGGCCCCCTGCTCCCCCTTCTCCGTGTCCACCGACCTGCTGCGGGAGAGTGCGCGCCTGGCCCGCTCCCTGGAGGTACGGCTGCACACCCACGTGGCGGAGACCAGGGACGAGGAGCAGTACACCCTGGAGCGGTTCGGCCTGCGCCCTCTGACCTACCTGGAGGGGCTGGGCTGGACCGGCCCCGACGTGTGGTTTGCCCATGGCATCCACTTCAACGATGACGAGCTGAAGGCGCTGGCCGCCACCGGTACCGGCGTAGCCCACTGCCCCATCTCCAACATGAAGCTCTCCTCCGGTGTGTGCCGGGTGCCTGAGATGCTCCGCCTGGGGGTGCCGGTGGGTCTGGCGGTGGACGGAGCCGCCTCCAACGACGGCTCCAACCTGCTGGAGGAGCTGCGGGTGTGCTACCTGCTCCACCGCCTCCAGTCCAGCCAGAACGCCCCCACCGGGTACGACATCCTCAAGCTGGCCACCCGCGGCTCCGCCCGCCTGCTGGGCCGGGACGACATCGGCTGCCTGGCCGCCGGCATGGCCGCCGACTGCTTCCTGATCAGCCTGGACCGCATTGAGCTGGCGGGCGCCCAGTTCGACCCCCTCTCCCTGCTGGGGACGGTGGGGCTCAAGGGCCCGGTGGATTATACCATCGTCAACGGCGTGGCCGTGGTGCAGAACGGGGAGCTGGTGACCGCCGACGAGGGGGAGCTGGCCGCCCGGGCCAATGCGGCGGTGTGCCGCTACCTGGGCCGTTGCTGAGCCCACGCCCGGAGGCCGGACGGTTTTTCTCCGCCCGGCCTCCGTTTTTTGTGCAGTTCGGCGCTTGTATTTCTGCCTCACAGGAGTAAAATGGTAGAGCTATGTAAAATTCATGTAAAGGAGGCGGGAGAATGCCGGAACAGGCACCGGCCCGCAGCAGCCTGCTCTTTTCCCGCGACGCACTGCTGCGGCTCATCATTCCCCTGGTCATTGAGCAGCTTCTGCTGATGACTGTCGGCATGGCGGACACCGTCATGGTCACCACCTCCGGCGAGGCCGCCGTATCCGGCGTCTCGCTGGTGGACAACATCAATACACTCATCATTCAGGTCTTTTCCGCCCTCTCCACCGGCGGCGCGGTGGTGGTCTCCCAGTATCTGGGGCGGCAGGACACCGACAACGCCAAGGCTGCCTCCAAGCAGCTTCTGTACGCCATGTGCGCCCTGTCCCTGCTGCTGATGGGGGCCGCGCTGGTGCTCCGGCAGCACATTCTGGCGTTGATCTTCGGCCGCGTGGAGGCCGACGTGATGGAGAACGCCCTGGTCTATTTCCTGCTCACCGCCACGGCCTACCCCTTCATGGGCATTTACAACGCCGGGGCCGCCCTGTTCCGGGCCATGGGCAACAGCAAGGTGTCCATGTTCTGCTCCCTGGTTGTGAATGTAATCAACATCACAGTCAATGCGGTGCTGATCTTCGGCTTCGGCATGGGGGCCGCCGGCGCCGGTATCGGCACCCTGGTCTCCCGCATCGCGGCGGCCGTCATTATCATGGCGCTGCTCAACCACCCCGACCATGTGCTCCGGGTGGAGGGTCTGCTGCGTTTTGAGTTCCGGGGCGCCATCGTCAAGCGCATCCTATTTATCGGCATCCCTAACGGTATGGAAAACGGCATGTTTCAGGCAGGCAAGCTGATGGTCCTCAACCTGATTACCACCTTCGGCACCTCCGCCGTGGCCGCCAACGCCATCGCCAACAGTGTGGCCGGGGTCATCAATGTGCCCGGCATGGCCCTGGGACTGGCCATCATTACCGTCATCGGCCAGTGTATGGGGGCTGGCGAGACAGGGCAGGCGGTCTACTACACCAAGCGTCTCGTGGGGGCCAGCTATCTTTGCATGCTGGTCATGAGCGCCGCCCTCTTCTTCTCGGCTGGGGGACTGGTCACCCTGTTTCACCTGAGCCCAGAGGCCTGCACCATGGCTGCCCAAGTGCTCCGGGCCTGCGCCGTGGGCAACGTCCTGTTCTGGCCCCTGGCCTTCACCCTTCCCAACTCCCTGAGGGCGGCTGGGGACGCCATCTTCACTATGGCGGTCTCCCTGGGCTCCATGTTTGTCTGCCGGGTGGTGCTCAGCTATGTGTTGGCCTGCGCCTGGGGCCTGAACCTGGGACTGCTTGGGGTATGGCTCGCCATGATCGCCGACTGGGTGGTACGGGCCGCATTCTTCCTGTTCCGCTACTGGCGGGGCAGATGGAAACGCATCCGCGTGATTTGACTGCACAAGGAGGGAATCGCATGGAACGCTTCCAAGATCCGGAGCGGCTGGCGGCCCTGTTTGCCCGCTGCCGGATTTCCGAGCGCCTTCCCTGGACCGCCGCCTATCCCTGGACACTTCAGTACTATGAGAAGGGAGAATACCTCTGCCGCCTGCGGGAACCCATGCAGAGCCTCTACCTGCTTCTGGAGGGCGGCATCCAGACCAGCCTGACCAACGCCGCCGGACGCACCCGGCTGGTGGCCACCGCCCAGCCGGGGGAGCTGGTGGGCGGCGACGTAGAGGTGGTGCTGGGCAACATCCAGGCCACCACCGACCAGCGCGCCCAGGAGGACGGCGCGCTGTGTGCGGCCCTCCCACTGGCGGAGTACCGAGAGGCTCTATGCTCCGACCTGGGGTTTCTGCGCTATGCCTCCCGGCGGCTGGCCCGCATTGTGGTAATGAATACCTTCCGCGCCACCAACGACCTGCTGCTTCCGCTGGAAAACCGTCTGGCCGCCTATCTGCTCTCCCAGGTGGAGGACGGCTGGTTCCATGGCACCCTGACCCGCACCGCCGAGACGCTGAGCACCAGCTACCGGCAGCTTACGCGGGTGATGAGCCGCTTTGCCCAGGCCGGATACCTCCGCCGTACCCCCGAGGGCTGGCGTCTGGAAGATCCCGACGCGCTGCGGGCCCTGGCCGAAAGCGTGGAGCCCTCCCGCATTCTCTGAAAAAAGCCCCGCCGTTCCGATGGAACGGCGGGGCACTTTTCTTTCCTGGGGTAGGACATATGGCCTACCTTCCAGTGGAGAACTTCTGCTAAAGTACAGATATGCTCCGTTACCGCTTTCCCTTGTCGTAGGGGATGCCCTCCGCCTTGGGAGCCCTGGACTTCTTGGAGGTGAAGGCCAGAACGACCAGCGTGATAATATAGGGCAGCATCCGGTAGAAGTGGGGGCTGATGCCGAGCTCGGCCAGCAGGAATACACCGTCGCCGTTGATGTCAATGCTGGCATAGGAGGCGGCGATGCACTTGAACAGGCCGAACAGCAGGGCTGCGCCGGCGATGTTCAAAGGTTTCCAGTTGCCGAAGATCATAACAGCCAGCGCTAGGAAGCCGAAGCCGGCCACGTCGCCGGTAGAGGCGCAGTTGGCGGTGGTGAGAGCGTAGACGAAGCCACCCATGCCCGCCAGCGCACCAGAGATTGTGGTGCCGGCGTAGCGCATCACATAGACGTTGATGCCCAGGGAGTCGGCCGCCTGTGGATTCTCACCACAGGAGCGCAGCCGCAGTCCGAAGCGGGTCTTGTAGAGCAGGATGGACAGCACCACAAACAGAATAATACAGATGTAGGTGGCCAGATATGCCTTGTTGATGAAGGTGTCCCCGAAGAAGCCCATTTCGTCGCTGCGGCCGTAGCCGAAGAAGCTCTTTTTGAGCATGAACCAGCTTGCCGCGTCGCCCTCCGCCATCTGCAGGGTGTTCTGGTTGGCGATGATGCGGATGAAGAACAGCACCAGGGCGGGGGCCATCAGGTTCAGTGCGGTACCTCCGATGGTCTGGTCCGCCTTCAGGTTGACCGAGGCAAAGGAGAGCAACAGGGAGAACACTGCGCCCAGGATGGCCGCCACCAGCATGGCCAGCAGCATGAAGCCCTGGAGCGCCACCCAGTCCCCAGCCGCCTTGGCCTCGGAGAAGATACCCGCCTTCTGGGTCACGTTGACAAAGAGGACACCCGCGAACGCGCCGAAGATCATAATGCCTTCCAGGGCCAGGTTGATAATGCCGCTGCGCTCAGCAAACACGCCGGCCAGCGCCACGATCATCAGCGGGACGGCATAGATCAGGGTCTGCTGAATGAGGAACGTCATGCCGACTCGCCTCCTTTCTCCACTTCTGCGCCACCTCCGCCCTCCGGCGGTTTGGCCGCCGCCTCTGCCGCGGGCAGGGCAGCCTTGCTCCGGCGCTTCCGCTGGCCGCTGATGAACATCTTGATGACCAGGGAGAAAGCGCTGAGGTAGACGATGATGGCGATGATGACATCGGTGATATACTCATTGTAAGCCGTCAGGTTGGTAAGCTGCAGACCCACAATATCCAGCATGGACATGAAGCATCCGGTAAAGATCACACCGATGGGATTGCTGACGGCCAGCAGGGCCACGGGAATGCCATTGAAGCCGGTGGCGGGAAGGGTCTGGTAGGTAGACCAGAAAAACTCCGTGTTACCCGACAGGTAGTACAGGGAGGCGGCCGCGCCGGACAGCGCCCCGGCGATGGCCATGGACAGGACGATGTTCCGCTTGTCGGCAATGCCGGCGTACCGGGCCGCGTGGCGGTTGGCGCCGCAGGCCTTGAGCTCGTAGCCCAGGGTGGTCTTGTTCATAAGGATATAGATCAGAATTGCGATACCGATGGCAATCAGGATGCCGCCATTGACCTGAGAGTTGGGGAACAGTTTGTCCAGCCCCAGCTTGGCGGTCTCCACACCATTGAAACTGGTCTTGTAGATATAGGCAGTCTTGGTGTTCTCCACGTGATTCTGGAGGCCCTCAAACAGGCTGCCCTTGTCGAACAGCCAGGTCACCAGGTTGGCGGCGATCCAGTTGGTCATGATGCAGGCCAGCACCTCGTTGATGTTGAGGAAAGCCTTCACCAGTCCGGGGATACAGCCCCACAGGGCGCCGGCCAGCATGCCGCCCAGGAAGGCAATGAGCCACACCAGGGGAGCTGGAACCGTTTCAGTGGGGATGGTGAGTGCCAGAATCAGGGTGGCGGCGGTGCCCATCAGGTACTGGCCCGGCGCGCCGATGTTGAACAGGCCGGTCTTGAAGGCCACAGCCACCGACAGGCCGGTAAGGATCAGCGGGGTGGCCCGGAAGAGCATGTTGCCCAAGTTCGTGGAGTTAAAGCCGAAGGTCAGCGTGCCCGCCGCGTCGCGTCCGGTGCTGAACAGGCCGCCGAACACCAGGCGGATGCCCTCCCACGCGCTGTTCAGCCCCAGGGACGGGTTGGCGGCGCCCACGATGATGATAATCAGCGCACCCACCACCATGCCGATGAGGATGGAGATCAGTGAGGCCAGTACAGACTTGGTGCCGTCTTTGCCCCACAGGTTGGAAAGCTTCTGCTTCACGCCCCCTCGCCCTCCTTTTTCATTCGTTTTGCGCCGGCCATATAGAGGCCCAGCTCCTGGACGTCGGTGGCGGCGGGGTCCAGCTCGCCCACGATCTCGCCCTCATACATCACGAGGATGCGGTCGGACAGGCTCATGACCTCGTCCAGCTCCAGAGAAACCAGCAGCACCGCCTTGCCCTTGTCCCGCTCGGCCACCAACTGGCTGTGGATGTACTCAATGGCGCCCACGTCCAGGCCGCGGGTGGGCTGCACCGCCACAATCAGCGGCTTCTCCCGGTCGACCTCGCGGGCAATAATGGCCTTCTGCTGGTTGCCGCCGGACATGGAGCGGGCAATGGTCACCGGCCCCTGTCCGGAGCGCACGTCGTACTGCTCGATCAGCTTTTCCGCGTAGGCGCGCACCTCGCCCTGCTTGACAAAGCCCATGTGCTGGAACCGTGGCTCCCGGAAGCGCTGGAGCACCATGTTTTGTTCCAGGGTAAAGTCCAGCACCAGTCCGTGCTTATGGCGGTCCTCCGGGATGTGGCTCATGTCCGCGCTCCGGTGGTGGATGGAGGCGTGGCTGATATCGTGGCCGCAGAGGGTCACCGTGCCGCCGCTGCACTTCTCCAGGCCGGTCAGGCCGTAGATGAGCTCGCTCTGGCCGTTGCCGTCGATGCCGGCGATGCACAGAATCTCACCCGCCCGGGCCTCGAAGCTGACATCATGGACCGCATCCCTCTTTTGGGTATGGGAGGGGACCGTCAGGTGCTCCACCTTGAGCACCGTCTCACCGGGTCTGGCCTTCTCCTTGACCACCTCAAGCTGCACCGGGCGGCCCACCATCATGTTGGACAGGGACTGCTTGTCGGTGTCCTTAGTATCCACGGTGCCGATGTACTTGCCCTTGCGCAGCACTGTGACGCGGTCGGCCACGGCCATAATCTCGTTGAGCTTGTGGGAGATGAAGAGAATACTCTTGCCCTCCTTGGCAAACTCCTTCATGGTGGCCATCAGCTCATCAATCTCCTGGGGGGTGAGGACGGCGGTGGGCTCGTCAAAGATCAGAATCTCGTTGTCGCGGTAGAGCATCTTGAGGATCTCCACCCGCTGCTGCATGCCCACGGTGATGTTTTCCACCCTGGCGTCCAGATCCACCTTTAGGCCGTACTTCTCCGACAGGGCCTCTACCTTTTTGCGGGCCTCCTTCTTCTGCAGGAAGCCCAGCTTCGTGGTTTCGGCGCCCAGAATGATATTGTCCAGCACAGTGAATACATCCACCAGTTGGAAGTGCTGGTGCACCATGCCGATACCCAGCGCGGTGGCGTCGTTGGGATTGTTGATCTTCACCACCTTACCGTTTTTCTTGATTTCGCCCGCCTCCGGCTGATACAGACCGAACAGCACGCTCATCAGGGTGGATTTGCCTGCGCCGTTCTCCCCCAGGAGGGCGTGGATTTCCCCTCTTCGGAGTTGGAGTGTGATATCGTCGTTGGCGATGATACCGGGGAATTCCTTGGTAATGTGAAGCATTTCAATGACGTTTTCCGCTTCCATAGTCCTCATCCCGCCTCCTCTATACAGTATAGTTTTATTATATAATACCCCCATGGAAAACACAAGAAATTTGTCCCTTTTCTGTCACAAGAAAAGGGAGAGGGCACAAAGCCCTCTCCCTCTTTCTGAGGTGATTGTGTGAATCAGATGATATTCACATTCACGTTGCTCCAGTTGGTAGCGGTCTCGGCGTTGTCCATCACAGTGTAGTCGTCGTCCACCACCAGGGTGCCGTCCACCATCTGCTGGTACAGGGACTCGTACTCCTCCACGTTGAAGGTCTCGAAGCGCCAGGAATCCGCGCCGGTGGGCAGCTCCACGGCGTTGTCGGCGACGCCCAGGGAGGCCTGCTGGCCGCCGATGGTGTCGAATGTACCGTCATAGACCTTGGCCACGGCCCACTGCACGGCGTCAGCCAGGCCCTTCATGGCGGAGGTGATGACGTACTCGGACTCGCCGGACTGGTCCACGTCTACGCCGATAACATAGCCGTCATTGGCGGAGGCGGCGGCCACGATGGACTGGAACATGGAGCCGCCGCAGGCGAAGACGATCTCGGTGCCGTTCACATACCAGCCGTTGATCATGGTCTGCAGATCAGTGGAGGCGGAGAAGTTGGAGCCGTACTGCCAGGAGTAGTTCATGTCCACGGTGACGCCCTTCTCAAGCGCCGCAGCGTTGGCGCCCTGGACATAGCCGTAACCGAACCGGCAGCAGGCGGGATTGGTGCCGCCGCCGCCGCCGGAGAAGCCCAGCTTGGTAAAGCCGTCCATGACGGCGGCGTAACCGGCCAGATAGCCGGCCTGCTCCTCCTTGAAGGCGATGCCGGCCACGTTGGACAGGGTGTTGCCGGCGTCATCGGTCAGGGGATAGCCGTCGATGAAGACGAAGGGGGTCTCGGGATTCTCGATGGCGGCCTTCTTCAGCGCGGCCTCCTGCAGGTAACCGGCGCACACCACCACGTCAGCGCCACCCTCGACGGCGGCCTTCATGGCGTCATAGCGGTCATCGTCGGTGGCCTCGCTGCCGTTGGCGGGCTGGTAGTACTTGTAGCTCAGACCGTTGGCGGCGGCGTACAGCTTCACGCCGTCAAAGGTGCCCTGGTTAAAGGACTTGTCCTTCAACTGGCCTACGTCGGTGACGAAGGCCACCTGATACTTGCTGTCGGCGGAGGTCATGCTGTCCTCGATGGCGTCGGGATCGGCCTCGGTCTCGCCGGGGGTCTCGGTCTCGGGGGCAGGGGTCTCGGTGTTAGTGCCAGGCGCAGGGGTCTGGCTGTCGGCGGGCTTGTTGCTGTTGCCGCAGGCGGCCAGGCCGAAGACCATCGCCAGGCACAGGAGCAGTGCAAGGAGCTTCTTGGACTTCTTCATTGTAATCTACCTTCCTTTCAGAAAAATAGCCCAGTTTGGTCCAGACGATTTTGTCCTCCCCTCCCTGAGCGTGTGCCCTTATTATACTCTATCCCTCCGAAAAGGGCAACCACCTTTTTACATGATTCAAAAAATTTTTTACAGAATTGTTACAGATGTGACAGACTTAAACCGTCCTCTATAACCGTGTTTTTTTCAATACGGGTAACGCTCCGTACCTCCGCAGCCTTTACCGGCATCGGCCTCCGGGCCGGCCGCTCCCTCCTGTAAAATTCCCAGCCGCCGATTGACAATTTTTAAAATTTTATATATAATGCAAAATATAAAATACAAGATTTGAGGTGCGACATATTATGCCCTGCAACACCAAGGCCCCCACAATTCGGTGGTTTTATTTGACCATAGGCATCCTTTCCATGCTCTTCGCGGGTATCCTTTACAGTTGGTCCATACTGAAAGCACCGCTGGCCGACGCATTCGGCTGGAACGCCTCCCAACTGACCATGAATTTTACTCTCACCATGTGCTTTTTCTGTCTGGGCGGAGTGGGCGGCGGTCTGCTGGCCAGGCGGCTGGGTACCCGCCTGACCATCGCCCTGGGCGGCGCTTTGGCGTGCATCGGCTTTGTACTGACCGCCCGGCTGGACGGCAGCAGCCTGCCCATGCTCTACCTCAGCTACGGCGTCATCACCGCCACCGGCATCGGCTTTGCCTATAATGTGGTGCTCTCCACCGTGCAGGCCTGGTTCCCCGACAAAAAGGGCACCTGCTCCGGCGCGCTGCTGATGGGCTTTGGCGCCTCCTCCCTCGTGCTCGGCTCCCTGGCCGACGCCCTCATCCAGAATCCCGCCGTGGGCTGGCGGGCGGCCTTTCTCTGCCTGGGCGTCGCCATCGGAATTGTGCTGGTCGCGGCCGCCCTTCTTATCCGCCTCCCCGCCCCCGGCACCGTCCTGCCCCAGCCCAAGGCCGCCGCCAACCGGGTACAGGAGGACTTTGAGGCCGCCGACTACACCACCGGCCAGATGCTCCGCCGCTTCACCTTCTGGCGTGCCTTCCTGTGCATCATCTTCCTGGCCGCCATGGGCAACACCGTTATCTCCTTTGCAAAGGATCTCTCCCTCTCCGTGGGGGCCAGCGCCGCCCTGTCCACCACCCTGGTGGGCGTGCTCGCCGTGTGCAACGGCCTGGGCCGCATCCTCACCGGTGCCCTCTTCGACACCCTGGGCCGCCGCCGCACCATGCTGCTGGCCAACGGCGCCGCCATCCTGGCCGCCCTGGTCACGCTGCTGTCCGTGGCCGTCCACTCCGTCCCCCTGTGCGTGGCCGGCCTGTGCATCACCGGCATCTCCTACGGCGCCTGCCCCACCATCTCCTCCGCCTTTACCTCCTCCTTCTACGGCGCCAAGTACTTCTCCCTCAACTTCTCCGTCATGAACTTCAACCTGACCGGCGCCTCCTTCATTGCCACCGCCGCCAGCGTCCTGCTCACCCAAACCGAGGGCTACGCCGCCCCGCTGGTGCTGCTGCTGGTGCTCGCCGTGGCCGCCCTGGCGCTCAACCTCAACATCAAGCGCCCCTGAGCCTCCTCAGGCCGATAAAAAGCCCTCCGCCGAACGGCGGAGGGCTTTTTTGTGGTTTAGTTCTTGTTGTCTTCCTTCATGCGCAGGATGTACATGCCGTCGTGCCAGGTATCCATGTAGATGTAGCCGCGGTCGTCCACCACGCAGTCCTCGGTGGTGGCCAGCATGGGGCCGGGTACCGGGATATCGAAGAGCAGCTTCTCCGGGTTGGGGGGGATGAAGTAGGCCAGCTCCTTGATGTAGTAGGGGTCGGACACGTCATACACCCGCATGCCCGCGTGGAAGTAGCAGCAGTAGACCCGGTTGGGGTTCTGGTCCAGCCAGGGCTTGTTGCTCATGGGCTCGTGGATGTTGTGGGGGCCGAAGGGGCCCTGGGCGCCGTCCATTCCGGCGGTGTTGAAGTTGGGCCAGGGATAGTTCTCGGGCACCTCGGGGTAGGGGAACTCGGCCACCAGTTGGGGATCGGTGGGATCGGAGATGTCGATCATGTGCAGGTTGTTCATGGGCTGGGCGCCCTTGCGGGGGCCGGTGGTGAGAATCTCTTTGTTGTAGAAGGGGAAGCGCTCGCCCTCGTTGGTGGCCACCAGGAAGCTGCGGCCGGGCAGGGGCAGGCAGGTGTGGGTGCGGGCGCCGGCGAACTTGCCGGAGAAGGGGCCCTTCAGCTGGAGCTGGCCGATCTTCTTGGGTCGGGTGATGTCGGAGATGTCCAGAATGATGAGGCCCTCACAGTAGTAGGACAGATAGGCCAAGTTGCCCACCACGAACGGAGGCCCGTGGAGCTGGGGCCAGTCCATGAACTCCCAGTGCTGGGGGCCGTCCACCGGGTACTCGCCCTCCTTCAGGCCGTCGGTGAACTGGCAGGGCACCCACCAGCGTCCCACCTCCACCGGGTGGGTGGGGTCGATGATGTCCAGGATGCGGTAGATGTTGCCGGTGTAGCCCGGGCAGTCGGCGGACAGGTGGACGTAGCGCCCGCCGTTGTAGAAGAAGCGGTGGACGCCCATGCCGTTCTCCACGCCGGTCTCCCACTTGCCCAGCAGCTTGGGGTGGACGGGATCGGTCTTGATGTCGAAGATCTGCAGGCTGCCCAGGCTCTTGTCGCCGGGCTTGCAGCCGTGGAGGAAGGAGACGCCGCCGCCGGTGGCGCCGATCATCAGGCCGTCGGCCACCTGAATCTTGGGGGTGTTGGTGGCGGGGTACTCCTTGGGATCACAGGCCTCCAGCCAGTTGACCACCTTGGGCTGGGTGGGGTCGGTCACGTCCACCACGTTCCAGCCGGGGCCGCGGAAGGAGCCGCAGTACATGTAATAGCGCCCGTCGTCGGTCTTGTGGAGGGCCATCTGGAAGGCGTTGACGCCGTTCAGATCGCAGAAGCCCACGACCTCCATGTTCTTGATATAGCCCTGGTTCTCCGGGCTTTTGGCGTAAAAGGGAACTGACATAACGTACCTCCTTGGAAATGGATCCAGGCGCACCCGAAGCTGGTGCGCCCAGATCGCTGTTTGATTAGGGATGGGCCGGCATCTTGGGGGGCTTCCGGCACAGCGCGATGGTCAGCGGCATACCGAAGGCGAAGGTGATGAACGCCACCACCAGGGCCACCACGTAGGTCAGGGGGAAGCTCATCAGATAGGCCATGAAGAAGGCGCCCGCCGGCATGGTGTAGCCCACGGCCAGGAACATCATGACGAGGCTCATCAGCACGGCCATGACGAACGTAATGGAGGCCACCCGCAAAATGTGGAACAGCAGGCCGTTTTCATTCTTGACCCCGCACAGCCGGGCGAAGCCGTCGCCCATGGCCTTGAGATCAATGTAGGTGCCGATGGCGAAGGCCACGGCGAAGCCGGGGATGAAGTCCTTGGTGAGCTGCTGAACCAGCGGCCCCCAGAGGATGGCGCCCGCCTCCCGGAACATGTTGCTGCCGTCGATGTAAAGGGGCAGAAAGATGGCGAACATAAGCGAGAAAATGGTGTTGAAGACAATACCGAATTGATCCTTGCGGAACATGGGGAATCCCTCCATCCTTTTGTGTTTCCGGCCCCCCGGCGGGAGGCCGGCGCGTCGCTCCGCCCGGGGCGGAAGGCGCTTAACGCATGGTGATGTAGCCGCGGAACTGGGTCAGGTTGTCGCTGGTGGGGATGTCGGTGAGGAACATGCCCACAATGTTGAAGTTGGATTTCAGGAAGGGGAAGCGCTCCTGCTGCGCCCAGACGGGCTTGGGCAGGGCCTTAGCGCCCTCCACCGCCGCCTGATACCACTCCTCGGGGCCGTCGAACCACAGCTCCACCAGGCGGTGGAAGGTGCAGCCCACCACGTCGTGGTAGATCCGGCTGGACAGGAAGCGGTTGACCTCCGGCCGGGCCTGGAAGTAGGGGACGATCTCCTCATGGAACCAGCGCTCGCCCTCCTCCTCGCTGACGCCGTCGGGGTACTGGATGACGAACTGCCAGCGGTAGTTGGGGCCGTCGCACACCATGCGGCCCTTGCCCTTGAAGTCCTCCTCCCAGGAGATGGGCACATGGGCGAAGACGAAGGGCGGGCAGCCGTTGTCGCCGCCGATGGAGCGGCCCACGTCGCCGTCCAGGTTCTCGTGGGGGGTCTCGTCGGTGTCGGGCACGCAGCCCTGCCAGCGCAGCACGTCCATGGGCATATACTCGGCAATGGCCTTGTTGCGCATCTCAGGCTCCATCTCGTTGACCAGCCAGTAGTGCTCGGTCATTTGCATCCGCCGGGTGCCGAAGCGCTCCCCCTCCGGGGGCACGGGCAGGGCGTTGTAGAAGGCGTACTTGGTCACATAGGGGCCGAAGTTAGAGATGGAATCCTGAATATGGTGGCCGTACAGCCAGTGCTGAAGGCGGTGGCGGTACTCCTCTCTGCAGACGTCCACATAGATGACGCTGCGCATGGGACGAAATTCCACGGACATCCCGAACCCTCCTTCTCAGCCCTTCTCGGGCACGGTGGCGGTGATAAAGGCGCGGTACGCGGCCTGGCGGGCCTTGTACTTCTCGGTCTGCATGTTGGCAATCTTCTTGCCGGTGTTCTCCTTGATGTCGTTGCCGTGGATGAACTTGCCGGACAGGGTGTCGTGGGCGTGCTCCAGCTGCTCGGCGGGGAAGGTGAAGGAGTACTTGCCGCTCTCGTTGTGGATCTCGCCCTCCAGGCCGCACAGGCAGCAGATGGCCTTGCCGTCCTGCAGGTGGAAGTTGCGGCTGTGGCAGTGGGGGCACACGCCGGCGTCGCCCTGGTACTGGGCGTGCTCGATGTTCTTGGCGGCCTCGGCGATGTTGCGGCCGATCTGGTGGGCGCGGGCCACCCGCTCGTCCTCCACCAGGATGGACAGCGCCCAGGGGAACACCTCGTTGTCAATGACCTTCCACATGGGGGTCAGGGCCAGCATGCCGGCGTCGCACTGGGTGCGCGTCACCCAGTCGGAGCCGCCCACGGACATGAAGGAGATGACCTTGTCCTTCAGGATGCGGGGATCGGGGGCGGTGCCGCCGGTCTCCTCGGCGATCTTGGTGCCGATGATGTTGTTGCCGCGGTCCATGCGGGGGCCAAAGCGGTCGGTAATCGTGTGGAAGAGGCCGGTGGCGCCCTTCTCAAAGATGGGGGTGGAGAAGACAATGCCGTCGGCGTCCAGCATCTTGTCCAGCAGCCAGTCAAAGTCGTCCTTCAGCACGCACTTGCCGCCGCGGCCGCCCAGCACGCTCTGCACGCAGGCGGTGCAGCCGGTGCAGTGCTCGATGTGCAGGTTCTGCAGCTGGATGAACTCTACCTCGGCGCCCATCTCCTTGGCCCCCATCAGGGCCTCGATGCACATACCGTCGTTGCTGCCGTTGCGCATACCGCCGGAAATACCCAAAATTTTCATCTGTACTTCCTCCTTCTGAAAAGCAAAAAGTTTAGTTTGCCTTCGTTTCCCCTGCATATTACCCGTTCTTTGCCTTTGTGTAAAATGCCGGTTTTGTATGGCTGAAATGCAGCTTTCGATTAGATTACTGCAATTCGACTCCAATCTTCCATATAGAGGAATTTAACAGGTTCAGTATTGTTTGTTTTGCACAAAAATAAAGGTGTCTCTCTGTGGCTAACCATGAATTGATGCACAGTTACCATATGGCTACTATCTCCTAACTGCATAAAACTCCGTGCGCACAGGGCGCACTACGAAACTATGCAAAGGCTTAGACGCATGAAGTCTTTGCGCATGTGGGCCGTCCCGGCCCATGTGCGATAATCTCATGGCCGTGCCGCTGTAAGCGGCACATGGCCAACTTTGCTATGCTTTTGCATAGCAAACAGGTCGTGACAAGCCGCACGAATTTTGATATACTGATATCCCCAACTTATCGAACGTGTGGAGGGATTCCCAGTGACTCTAAATCAACTGGAGTGTTTCATAGTGCTGGCACAGCGTCTCAATTTTACCCAGGCGGCAGACGACCTGTTCATGGCCCAGCCGGCTCTGAGCCGGCTGATTTCCGCATTGGAAAAAGAGCTGGACCTTCAGCTTTTCTACCGCAACTCCCGCAGCGTAGCCCTCACCCCGGCCGGCACGGTGTTTTTCAAAAAATGTCCGAAAATTCTGGACGAATACCGGGGCAGCGTGGTGGCCGCCCGGCTGGCCCAGGAGGGCTATCGCGGTTCCCTGACCCTGGGCATCATGCGGGACACCTTCGAACCCAAGCTGCCCACACTCTATCAGCGCTTTCGCACGGCCTATCCCCATGTCTCGCTGCTTATCCGTGGCTATAGCCACTCCAGCTTGCTGTCCGCGCTGGAGCGTGGAGAGGTGGACGCCATCCTGAACTATATGCCAATGCCCTCCGGGCAGGAGTCCCCCTCCATCCTGCTGCACAAAAACCACCAGTGCATCATCACCGCTTTGGACCACCCGCTGGCCTCCCGTGGCAGCATACGGATGGAAGAGGTGAAGGACGAGCCGTTTGTGGTCATGGCCCGCACCGCCTCCATCCCCGGCCACGATTTTATCTGGAAGACGGCGGCTGATGCAGGCTTCGCCCCCCATGTGGTGGCGGAGGCCACTCATGTGCCGGTTCTGCTCACCTTGGTTTCCTGCGGTATTGGAATCTCTACCCTCAGCGATGATATGGCCTGTCTCTGCCAGGGCAAGGTGGCTTTTATCCCCCTGCTGGGGGTTCCCTTTGCCAACGTCCGCCTGATGTGGAACCAGGACAACCAGAATCCCGCCCTGCCCCACCTGCTGGACGTATTCCGGTCCATCTGTTGAATACAGCGCAAGCAG
>ERZ836829.750-NODE-750-length-30113-cov-9.216914_pt1 | contig 30113 bp, 22 predicted proteins | sample MGYA00519574_ERZ836829 | MGnify/ENA primary metagenome ERZ836829 (study PRJEB31850, sample SAMEA3708808) | human gut metagenome | biome: human gut; feature: human-associated habitat; material: faeces | place: China | collected 2014 ...
CCGATGGGATTTTTGCCTTCCGTCCCATGTTTTATTACGGTCAGCGCAGCAAGTGAGCAGACCTACTGAATAGTTACCTCTATTCTTATCTTTCAAAAGCTTTAAGCGTCCACTTCTCCGCCTGCGGTTCTCGCTTCCACTTCTTTCTTCTGTACATCGCCAGGAGCCTGCTCGTAACGGCTGAATTCATAGGAGAATTCTCCGATACCGCCAGTCATGGAGCGGAGATCCGTATTGTAGCCGAACATCTCGGACATCGGGACATCCGCCACGATCTCCTGTTTTCCGCCATGGAGAGAGTTCATTCCGAGAACGCGTCCTCTTCTTCTGTTCAAATCACCCATAACATCGCCGGTGAACTTATCCGGAACAACGACTTTCACAGAGGCGATCGGCTCTAAGAGAACAGGATTTGCTTCCATAAATCCTTTCTTGAAGGCCATTGTTGATGCCATCTTGAACGCCATCTCGGAGGAGTCTACCGGATGGTAGGAGCCATCGAGAAGAGTTGCCTTGATGCCGACTACCGGGTATCCTGCCAGAGGTCCCTTTAAGCAGCATTCCTGCACGCCTTTTTCAACTGCCGGGAAGTAGTTCTTCGGAACCGCTCCGCCGAATACTTTCTCTTCAAAAATATACGGGGTCTCAAGGTCGCCGGACGGTTCAAAGGACATCTTGACATCACCGAACTGTCCGTGTCCACCGGACTGTTTCTTATAGCGGCCAGGAGCTTCCACTTTCTTGCGGATCGTCTCGCGAAACGCAAATTTCGGTTTGGAGAGTTCCACATCGACTTTGTAGCGGCCGAGAAGCTTGCTGACTGTAACTTCGAGCTGCTGGTCACCGATTCCGTAGAGTAAGCTCTGACGATTCTCCGTATCGTTCACAACGCGGAGTGTCAGATCCTCCTCCATCATTCTTGCGAGTGCGCTGGAGATCTTGTCCTCGTCTCCCTTTGTCTTGGCTGCAAACCGCATATAAGTGTACGGTGTGGAGATCTTCGGTTTGTGGTATACGATCGGAGCAGATCTGAGGGCGATCGTATCGCCGGTCTGTGTCACGGAGAGTTTCGCTACAGCACCGATATCACCGGCCCTTAACTCCGGAACCTCGATCACGTCCTTGCCTCTCAGCACGTAGACTTTTGCGATCTTTTCTTCTGCGTCTTTATTTACATTGTAAAGGGTGCTGTCCGGTTTTAATGTTCCGGTGCATACCTTCATTAAGGAATATTTTCCGATAAACGGGTCAACGATGGTCTTGAATACTCTCGCAGAGAGGGAAACCTCGTCATTGTATTTTGCGGTGAAATGCTCGCCGTTTGATACGTCAACGCCGACGCACTCGCCCTTATCCGGTGACGGGAAGTAGCGGTCGATCGCATTTAACAGCGCATTGAAGCCCTGGCAGTTGGTTCCGGAACCCATCATGACCGGAACGATCGAACCGTCGCACACATGAGTCTGTACTGCGGTATAAATCTCATCCTGCGTGAATTCTTCGCCGGAGAAGTAACGTTCCATGTACTCTTCACTCGTCTCGGCAACTGCCTCGATCAGGGCGTCACGGATAATTCCGAGGTTTTTCTTTGTGTACTCCGGGATCTCGCAGTCCTCATAATCGGACAGGTTCGTAAAGCGGCGGCCCTGCATCTTGACTGCGTTTACGAAACCGACGAATTTCTCGTTTTCGCGGATCGGCACCTGGAACGGAGCGATCTTTCTTCCGAACTTCTTCTCAAGTTTTAAGATCAGTTCACGGAAGGATGCGTGATCATCATCCATGTTTGTGACAAATATGATTCTCGGGAGTTTATATTCTTCACACAGATCCCATGCTTTTTCTGTACCAACTTCGATCCCTGCCTTGCAGTTTACAACAATGATCGCTGCGTCAGCGGCGCTGACAGCCTCTTCCACTTCACCAACGAAATCGAAGTAACCCGGGGTATCAAGAAGGTTGATCTTGATCTTTCCTTCTGTTCCCTCGTACTCGATCGGAACCATTGTAGTGGAGATCGAGAACTGTCTCTTGATCTCTTCTTTATCATAGTCACTGATCGTATTTCCGTCAGCAACCTTGCCCATTCTCTTTGTAACGCCGGTCAGATAAGCCAGTGCCTCGGCTACCGTCGTCTTACCGGCGCCGCCGTGCCCTAAAAGTACAACATTTCGGATCTGTTTTGTTCCATAAATATCCATATGAATCCCTCCCGTATATGTTTTTTTGCCATTTTTTCAAAAGACTTCCGCAAATTACGGAGTTCAGATGTTCTGGCGATACTGCTTATTGCCTATGGTCATATTTTACCAAAACTTTTCGAATTTTTCAAGCTAAATATCGAAATTGCACAAAATATTTTCGATTGTTTTTGGGATGTTGCGGAAAACATGGGCGTTTTGGCGGAAAAGCTTTTAAAAATCTGGGTGGGTTTCTTATTTTCTGCGATATTTTTGAGATTGAGGGAAGATTTGTTTTGCGGTGAGTTTCCGGGTGGGAGTGCCGGGATGCGGGGAGGGTTCCTCTAAGCGTGCAGGAGACTGCTAAAGGCGGAGAACAGGGGACACAACTCGCTACGCTCAGACAAGTGTCCCCTATTCTCCAACGCAGTCACCTGCGCGCCAAGAGGAAGCCAGCTCCCCGGATCAAGCACTCCCACCCGGAAACTCACCGCCCGCGAATGGAATGGCAGCGCGGGGTTTTCAATTTATAAAGTTTTATAGAATGTGAATAGGATCTCTCCTCCGCAGTCGTTACAGTGCCGTGCAGTTTTCTAAGTCAGAAAAAAGATAAGAAATGCATCGATGATCCGGGTTTTGATTTTGCCACTTTAAAGTGTTGATTTTTTTCTGTTGACATTCCCACACCCATGTTATAAAATCGAAGAGATAAAGGAGGGATTACAAAATGTCTGATTCTACTTTTGGTTTTATCGGTCTTGGTCTCATCGGCGGTTCGATCGCCAGAGGCCTGCGCCGCGCAAATAAAGATATTACCATTATGGCGTACATGCGGACCCGCTCGAAGCTTGAGCAGGCAAAGAAAGAGGGGACGATCGATATCATCCTTGACGGGATCGATGAGACGCTCTCCGCATGTGACATCATCTTTCTCTGTACCCCGGTGGAGTACAATGCCATGTATCTGGAAAAGGTCCGTCCGTTCTTAAAACCGGGTGCCATTATCACGGATATCGGCAGCACAAAGACCGACATCCACAAGGCTGTGGAACGTCTCGGATATGAGGATGTCTTCGTTGGCGGTCATCCGATGGCAGGCTCTGAAAAGACCGGTTATGAGAGTTCAACTGACCATCTTCTCGAAAATGCCTACTATATTATTACTCCGACCGCAAGATCGACTCCGGAACAGATCGACCGGATCCGCGAAGTCGCCCTGGCGATCGGTGCCCTGCCGCTTGTTCTGGATTACCATGAGCACGATTTTTCTGTCGCCGCGATCAGTCATCTCCCGCACCTTGTTGCGTCCAGTCTCGTCAATCTTGTCCATGACAATGATTCGAAGGACGAGATCATGAAGCGGCTGGCGGCCGGCGGTTTTAAAGATATCACGAGGATCGCCTCCTCCTCCCCTGTCATGTGGGAGCAGATCTGCATGACAAATACTGAAAATATCCTGACCCTCCTGAAGCGCTACATCGCGTCCCTGGAGTCCATCTGTGATACGCTCGAGCACCATGACGGAAGTGCAATCTACCGGATGTTCGAGGAATCAGGAAAATACCGTTCTTCCTTCCCGAACCGCGGCCGCGGTCCGATCGAGCGCGATTATTCCTTCAGTGTCGATGTTCTCGATGAACCGGGATCCATCTCCGTCCTCTCCGCGATCCTTGCCGCAAAGGGCATCAGTGTCAAAAACATGGGCATCAATCACAGCCGTGAGGAAGGGGAAGGCGCTCTCCGCATTTCCTTTTATAAAGAAGAACAGAAAAATGAGGCAGCAAGTCTCCTGAAGAGTCACAACTACGTTCTGACAAAATAACAAGTGAAAACACGCTTCGCAAGTTTCCCCTTGTTATCGCGACAGTCGCCAAGGCCTCGCGCAAGCGCGGACTTTGGCTCGTTGTTCACGCAAATAAAAACATCGAGGTATTTACCATGAAACTCCATAAAGCAGCTCATATCCGGGGCGAGATCACTGTCCCGGGTGATAAATCCATCTCCCACCGCAGCGTCATGTTCGGCTCCATTGCGAAGGGGACTACGGAGATCCACAATTTCTTAGAGGGCGCTGACTGCCTTTCGACCATCGGCTGTTTCCGCCGCATGGGGATCGAGATTGAAAATAAAAACGGTACCGTAATCGTCCACGGAAAGGGCATGCACGGGCTGACCGCCCCGTCCGGGACGCTTGACTGTGGAAATTCCGGAACGACAACGAGACTCATCTCCGGCATTCTCGCTCCTCAGAATTTTGATGTAACACTGACCGGTGACGAATCGATCCAGAAGCGCCCCATGAAGCGGATCATCGAACCGCTGTCCATGATGGGCGCTGACATCAAGAGCATCCGCGGCAATGACTGTGCGCCGCTTAAAATCTGTGGAATGCCGCTCGCAGGCATCCACTACACATCAAAAGTTGCCTCCGCCCAGGTGAAATCCGCCATTCTTCTCGCAGGTCTCTATGCAGACGGTCTCACGACTGTCACTGAGCCGCAGGTATCGAGAAACCACACGGAACTCATGCTGAAATTTTTCGGCGCTGAACTGGAGTCCAAAGAAACTTCCGTGACGATCTGGCCGGCAACGGAGCTTTTCGGCAACCGGATCGATGTCCCGGGTGACATCTCCTCATCCGTCTATTTTGTCGCAGCCGGCCTCATCCTGCCAAATTCCGAAGTCCTGATAAAAAATGTCGGGATCAACCCGACAAGAGCCGGACTCATCAAAGTCTGTGAGGCGATGGGCGCCGATCTGACGCTCTTAAATGAGAACCACGGGAACGCGGAGCCAACGGCCGATCTCCTCGTCCGTACCAGCAGCTTAAAAGCCTGCACCATCGGAGGGGATATCATCCCGACGCTCATCGACGAACTTCCGACGATCGCCATGATGGCATGTTTTGCAGAAGGTACCACCGTGATCCGCGACGCCGCCGAATTGAAAGTAAAGGAATCCAACCGGATCGCCATCATGGTCGAAAACCTGCGTGCGATGGGCGCTGATGTCGAAGAGACGGAAGACGGCATGATCATCCACGGTGGAAAACCGCTCCACGGCGCTGTCATTGACAGCCATAAAGATCACCGGATCGCAATGACCTTCGCAGTTGCCGCGCTGGCCGCTGAGGGGGAGACGGAAATCCATGACGCAGACTGCGTGAATATCTCCTATCCGGCGTTTTACGAGGAACTGGAGAGACTGACAGAATAAGAGCAAAGATTCGTATAAAAAAGGACATGGAACCATCCAATAACTGATGGTCCATGTCCTTTTTATATGGATCGAACACACGTGAGACTTCGTGCGTATTTTGTGGAAAGTCTAAAAAAGGCAAAGAAAAAAGATAACCCCAGGCACATAGGAATGCTCAGTACTAAGCGCCTACCCCATTTTGGGACCCAGTGTTAATCCTTCACAAGTTATCTTATTTGTATTATAATATTATGTTTGATCTTTGCCAATGTATAACATTAAACAGTAAAAAAGTATCATCACGGCAAGACCAAGCAAGAATACAAGTCCAAGCAGGGCCGACATTTTTTATGGATCCTTGATCATCCCATTGCAATCCGGTACAAAAAGCATACGTCAAAGCACGGAAGAGGTGGCAAACATCATGTCAGACACGCTTCTGAATGATCCTGTAGTTGTCAATCACAGGTAAAAATTCAACAGTAGACAAATAGTAGACAAATCACCTTTTTTGTCCTCTTTCGGACCTACTTTTCAAACCTGTAAAAACACGAAAACCCCTTGATTTCTCAAGGGGTTTTGTAATCAGCTCCCGGCCGGACTCGAACCGGCGACCTACGCATTACGAATGCGTTGCTCTACCAACTGAGCCACGGAAGCACCTTTAAAAAATGCTGCTGCTTACGCAACAGCAAGTGACCTGTCCGGGAATCGAACCCGGGTTTACGCCGTGAGAGGGCGTCGTCTTGACCGCTTGACCAACAGGCCTTGGTTTGTATAAGTCGAGGCGACAAGATTCGAACTTGCGACCTCTGCGTCCCGAACGCAGCGCTCTACCAAACTGAGCCACGCCTCGATTACGTACGTAAGTATAATACAGATTTGCGGAAATGTCAACAGCTTTTTTTGATTTTTTTCTATTTTTTGCATTTTTTCTACATTAGCTACACTTTTGGTGTTTCTTCACTGTAAAACAGCCTCCTGCCAGGGAGTCTCTGGACTCCGCTCCCTCTCCCACAAGCTACTGTCAAAGGTTTTGTATACTATTTTCACTCTTCTTGCGGATCACCTTTTCATTATCCTGAATTTCCGCAAAGAAATTAACAGAGAAGTTTTCCATTTTATCAAAATTGTGGTATAATATCTGTACACAAATATATTCATCAGAGGGGGCGTTCTTATGAAGGCAATCAGAATCATTCTTTCTATCGCAATGCTGGTCACTGCCGGTCTCGGCGCATTCAATGTGATCCCGCTTCGGACCGCATATTTCACACTGATCATTCTCGTTGCCGTTACGGTCTGTATCCGCATCACCCGCAGGATCATCAGCAATGACACCCCGCACACAGTCGTCCGCATTATCAGCGAGATCATCGCATCCCTCTGTATTCTGGGATTCGCGTTTTTTACTTACCGCACGATCGGATAAATGTTCATAAATCGCAAAAGCCTGGCATCGCATATATGATGTCAGGCTTTTATAATAGATACTATGCGGGCATGCTCACCACAGACTGCCCGTTTTCCGATTGCATGACTGACAGCAACTCAGGCGGCACTTCACCACAAATATATTTTTTACATCATCTTCTTGATCGTCTCACAGAGCTCTGCCACCGCAGTCTCCTCATTCCCATTCCGGATATCTTCCACCACACAGGTTTTGATATGATTTGACAGCAGGACCTTGCAGAAGCCATTCAGTGCAGACTGCACCGCCGATACCTGGACCAGGATATCCGGGCAGTAGCGCTCGTCCTGGACCATGGCTTTGATGCCGCGGACCTGTCCTTCGATCCGGCTCAAACGGTTTAAAAGGTCCTTCTCTTCTTTTTCTGTCCTGTGTTTGTGGCGGCAGTGACAGACTGCATCATCGGTCCCTGCATCCGCAGCTGCCGCGTTTTCTGCCGCTTCTGCACCTGTTTCCATATTTATGTTCATTGCCCCGTCTTCCCCGGAACAACAACATGATCGTTTTTCCATGTGCGACCTCCCAAATTTTTATATGTCCATGATAGCAGGAAAAGCCGCCCCGGAAGTATTTCATCCCGGGACAGCACATCTTCGACATCTGAGAAAATGCCATGATCCGTCTGAAAAACTGATCAGCCGATCACCTTATAATCCTTATCCTCGATCGCTTTCTTTAACACTTCTGTCGGAACATCCTTTGTAAGTGTCACAGTCGCAGTTCCTTTTACGTGATCTGCCTCTGCAGCAGATACGCCGTCGATCGCCTCGAGCGCCTTCTTTACAGTTGCCTCACAGTGACCGCACATCATACCTTCTACTTTCAGTGTCTTTTCCATAGTTTTACTCTCCTTCTCTTTTTTATGAGATTTTGTTTTTATCTTTTTGTCCCTGTCGGAACGCCGGATATCAAAGAAATTTAAACGCAGGGCGTTTGATACGACGCAGAAGCTCGATAAGCTCATCGCCGCAGCGCCGAACATCGGATTTAACTTCCACCCGAATACCGGGATCCAGAGTCCCATCGCGAGCGGAATTCCGATCACATTGTAGAAAAATGCCCAGAACAGATTCTCGTGGATATTTGTGAGTGTCGCGCGGCTCAGGCGGATCGCTGCCGGAACATCTGACAGGCGGCTCTTCATGAGGACCACATCCGCCGCATCGATTGCGACATCCGTTCCCGCTCCGATCGCAATTCCCATATCGGCTCTCGTGAGCGCCGGGGCATCGTTGATCCCGTCACCGACCATGGCAACCTTGCCTTTTTCTTTCAGCTTCCGGATCACGCTCTCTTTGCCGTCCGGAAGGACTCCGGCGATGACCTCGTCGACGCCGGCCTCTTTTCCGACCGCCTTCGCGGTGCGCTCATTGTCTCCGGTCAGCATGACCACATGGATTCCCATGTTCTGAAGCTCCCTGATTGCCTGCGGGCTGTCTTCCTTGATCATATCCGCAACGGCGATGATGCCGATAAGTCTCTCATTCTCTGCAAAGAACAGCGGAGTCTTTCCACTCTCCGCGAGAGTTTCCGATTTCTGTTTCATCTTTTCCGACACATTCACATGACTTCCGATAAAGTTCATGTTTCCGCCGTAGATCGTATTTCCGTTTAATTTCGCGGAAAGTCCGTTTCCCGGAAGTGCCGCAAAATCTGCCACATCGGCTGCGGAAAGTCCCATTTCCTCACCTTTTAAAAGAACCGCCTTTGCGAGCGGATGTTCACTCTTCTTCTCGAGCGCATACGCCATCGATAAAAGTTCTGTCTCTGTGATCCCCTCCGCCGGGACAATGTCTGTCACGCGGGGTTCGCCGCTTGTGATCGTTCCCGTCTTATCCAGGGCAACGATCTCCACTTTGCCCGTCTCCTCAAGGGAAACCGCTGTCTTAAAGAGAATTCCGTTCTTCGCTCCCATTCCGTTGCCGACCATGATGGCAACCGGAGTCGCAAGGCCTAACGCACACGGGCAGCTGATCACAAGAACGGAAATTCCTCTCGCCAGAGCGAATGCCATCGTCTCACCCGCAAGGAGCCAGCCGATCGTCGTGATCACTGCGATCGTGATGACTGCCGGCACGAACACGCCGGAGACTTTATCTGCGATCTTCGCGATCGGAGCTTTTGTGGCTGCCGCATCGCTGACCATTTTGATGATCTGGGAGAGCGTCGTGTCCTCTCCGACTCTGGACGCCTCGCAGCGGATAAATCCGGACTGGTTTAAGGTTGCTGCCGAAACAAGATCGCCTGCTGCCTTATCGACCGGGATGCTCTCACCCGTGAGGGCGGACTCGTTCACCGCGCTGTTTCCTTCCAGCACGATACCATCCACGGGTATATTTTCACCCGGGCGGACAACAAAGACATCACCTTTCTTGACCTGTGCGATCGGGACTGTGGTCTCCACGCCGTCCTTTTCGATCACCGCAGTCTTCGGTGCCAGCTTCATTAAGCCCTTTAAGGCATCGGTGGTGCGGCCCTTTGATCTCGCTTCCAGCATTTTTCCGACCGTGATCAGCGTCAGGATCATCGCAGCAGATTCAAAATAGAACTCGTGCATATATTCCATGACCGCGTCCATGTTTCCCTTTACCTGGGCATCCGTCATCATGAACAGCGCGTATGTGCTCCACGCGAAGGACGCACTCGATCCAAGGGCGACCAGAGTGTCCATATTCGGGGCGCCGTGAAGCAGACTCTTAAAGCCGCTGATGAAGAATTTCTGGTTGATCACCATGACGATCACGGTGAGAAGAAGCTGTGTAAGCCCCATCGCCACATGGTTTCCATCGAAAAATTTCGGAAGCGGCCAGTTCCACATCATATGCCCCATGGAGAAATACATGAGGACCAGGAGAAAACCGATGGAGGAGACAAGTCTTTTTTTCAGGACCGGAGTCTCATGGTCTTCCAGGGCCGATTCATCGTAGAGCGCGCTGTCTCCGTCTCCATCTGATTTTTCTGCACCTTTTACGGACGCCCCGTATCCGGCAGCCTGGACCGCCGCAATAATTTCCGAGGAAGAAGCTGTCCCTTCGACTCCCATCGAGTTCGTGAGCAGACTCACAGAACACGAGGTGACGCCAGGCACTTTGGAAACCGCCTTTTCCACGCGGGTCTGGCAGGCAGCGCAGCTCATTCCTGTAACTGTATACTGTTCCATATCGTCGTTCCTTTCTGTTGCTGCATACCCATACCGGGTATATGTAAATAATAACATAGAATACGGAAATGTCAAGGGCTGTTATTGAGATTTTTTGTCACTGATCCGTATACATGCAATCCGCCAAAGTCCTGTATCATCGGTACTCTTCTTGCACATTCCATTCTTTTATTCTATAATGATCGTAAAATATTATTCAGGAATACTCTTCTCTTAAAGAACACCAGAATCAGAACAAACAGGAGGAACTAAAATGGCAGTTGTAAAACCATTTATATGCATCAGACCAGCAAAGGAACATGCAGCGGAAGTAGCTGCTCTCCCCTATGATGTGTATAACCGGAAAGAGGCATGTGCGGCGGTAAAAGGAAATCCTCTTTCTTTTTTAAATATTGACCGGGCGGAGACCCAGTTTTCCGATGATGTCGATACCTATGCGGACTGTGTATACGAAAAGGCAAGAGAGCTGCTCGATTCGCAGATCGCGGACGGGATCTACGTGACAGACACAGGGGATCACTACTATCTTTACGAGCTGACGATGGACGGACGCAGCCAGACAGGGATCGTCGCCTGCTGTTCCATTGATGATTATGTGAACGGTGTGATCAAAAAGCATGAAAACACCAGGGAGGAAAAAGAACTGGACCGCATCCGCCATGTGGATACCGTCAATGCGCAGACAGGTCCTATTTTTCTGGCCTACCGGCAAAATATAGCCTTAAAGGAGATCGTTGCAGAAGAAAAAACGAAACCGGCTCTCTATGATTTTGTGTCCGACGACGGGATCCGCCACCGGGTATGGCGGATCGACGGAGCAGACCGGACAGACGCCATTGAAGCTGCATTTGCTGCGATTCCGTCCACCTACATCGCAGACGGGCATCACAGAGCCGCCTCCGCCGTAAAAGTCGGTCTGAAGCGCCGTACAAAGCATCCCGGTTATACGGGTGAAGAACCGTTCAACTATTTTCTCTCTGTATTATTCCCGGATGAGGAACTTATGATCCTCCCGTATAACCGGGTGGTCAGGGATCTGAACGGGATGAGCACGGAACAGTTTTTTGAGAAATTAAAAGAAAAATTCGAACTGGAAGAAATCGGGAAAGAACCTTATGCTCCGGTTCAAAAAGGAACCTTCGGCATGTATCTTGACGGGACATGGTACGCGTTAAAGATCCTTCCGCAGTACAGAAGCGCTGATCCGGTAAAGGGACTGGATGTCTCGATCCTTCAGGATCATCTTCTTGCACCGGTTCTTGGGATCGGTGATCCGAGAACCGATAAACGGATCGACTTTATCGGCGGAATCCGCGGATTAAAGGAGCTGGAACGCCGCGTTGGCGAAGATATGGAAGTCGCATTTTCCATGTATCCGACGTCCATCGAAGAACTTCTTTCCGTGGCGGACGCAGGACTCCTGATGCCGCCGAAGTCTACCTGGTTTGAGCCGAAGCTCCGAAGCGGATTATTTATCCACCGATTAAGCTGATCACAAGACGCCCGCCCAGTGTTCATTCACCGGACGGGCGTCTGACCAGTTCAAATCCTGAACCGACAATATAAAACTCTAGTAAAGCGGACATTCGCAATCCGCTTCGCTACTTGCTCATGAACGCAGTCGCTTCGCGATCTGTCAGTGGGAGCTTTCAACTCCCACTGACATAAGCATCCCACTCACCCACCGCTTAGTGCTCCGCGCATTTGAAGCGGGGGAATGCTTATCTGCGTTCAAAATGAATGTCAACCGTTTTTTCGGACGGTACACTTACTGTCTACAGGATCCTCCTGATCCTCTCCAGACACTCCTCCACCGTCTTCCGAGGCGCTGCCACGTTGATCCGCTGGAATCCGGCTCCCGTCTTTCCAAAGATCTTTCCGCTGTCAAGCCACAGCTTTGCATCATAGATAATCCTGCGGTCAAGCTCGTCCGGATCAATTCCTGTCTTACGGAAGTCAAGCCACAAAAGATAGGTTCCTTCCCCGTCGATGACGTTTACGCCCGGCATATGATCTGCGATATATGCTTTTACATAGGCGATATTCTCCCGCACATAGGAAAGCATCGCATGATACCACTCATCGCCTTTTTCATACGCCGTCTGGGCTGCCACGATCCCCAGTGCGCTCAACTGGCTGATCCCCGCGGCATCCACTTCATGCTGGAACTTCTTTCTCATCTTCTCACCAGGGATGAAGATATTGGAGATCAGCATGCTGGCCAGATTGAACGTCTTGCTCGGAGACGTGCAGACCACGCAGAGATCCTCATATTCCTTCTTTACAAAGGCGAACACCGTATGCTCTCCCTGGAATACGAAGTCGTTGTGGATCTCATCGCTGACTACCTTGATGCCGTATTTCACGCAGAGATCTCCCATCCCGGTCAGCTCCTCCTTCGTGAACACTCTTCCGGACGGATTGTGCGGGTTGCAGAGAAGGAACATCTTCACATCATGATCCACGATCTGCTTTTCGAAGTCTTCCAGATCAATGTGATACCGGTTGTCCTCACCCAGTATCAGGTCGCTGCTTACGATCACACGGTCATTGTCCCGGATCACCTCCGAAAACGGATAGTAGACCGGCTGCTGGATCAGGACACTGTCCCCAGGTTCCGTAAATGCTTTCACTGCCATCGCGAGGGCAAATACCACACCGGGCGTCTTGATCAGCCACTCCTCCCGGATTTTCCAGTGGTGATGGCGCTCCATCCATCCGGCCACCGCATTAAAATACTCCTCCTGGGTATCACTGTAACCAAAGATCCCATGCTCCGCCCTCTCGATCAGGGCATCCACCACATAAGAGGAGGTCTTGAAATCCATGTCGGCCACCCAGAGAGGAAGCACATCCTCCGGCTTTCCTCTTCTCTTAGCGAAATCGTATTTCAGGCAGTCCGTTCCGCGCCGCTCCACGATCTCATCAAAATTCAAATTTCTCTCTGCCATGCTCATGCCCTCTTTTCTCTATTTATCTCTCGAAACAGTCTTATTGACCACACATCCGTGACCTGCTGCCGGCAACTTTTACGGCTTCATGACTGACATCAACCCCGTCACCTCCAGGCTTCTTTTGTATGCACATCAGCTTGTCCTGTTACGGGATCTTATTTCAGTGACTGAAATACACCCGATAATTCTGCAAGAAGGTCCTCGATATCCTCGATTCCCACGGATACCCGGAGCGTGCACGGCGTGATTCCATTTTTCAGCCGTACTTCCTCCGGCACATCCGCATGGGTCTGGGTCGTCGGGTAGGTGATCAGTGTCTCCACGCCGCCGAGGCTCTCCGCAAATTTGATCATTCTGACACTCTCGAGGATCTGCAGCGCATGTGCCTCTGTGTCCACATCGAAGGTCAGCATCGCGCCGAATCCTCTTGCCTGCTTTTTCATGATCTCATATCCCGGGTGTTCCTGAAGTCCCGGATAATATACATGTTTTACAACCGGCTGTTCCTTCAGCCAGTTCGCGATCTTGATGGCATTCTCCTGGGACCGCTCCATGCGGATTCCGAGAGTCTTGATGCCTCTTAAGATCAGCCAGCAGTCGAACGGTGCGAGCCCGGCTCCGGTCGTCTTTATGATAAACCGAAGTTTTTCCTGGACTTCTTCGTTGTTTGTCACGATAAATCCGGCTAAGGTATCGTTGTGTCCACCCAGGAACTTCGTTCCGCTGTGGATCACGATATCCGCGCCGAGTTTTAACGGATTCTGAAAATATGGGGACAGGAATGTGTTGTCGACGATCAGGTAGAGTCCGTGTCTTTTTGCGATCTCCGCGATCTTGGAAATATCAGATACGTTCATCATCGGGTTCGTCGGCGTCTCAATGTAGACCGCCTTCGTGTTCTCCTTTATGGCACCTTCGATGTCATCCCTGGAACAGTTTAAGTATGTAAACTCATATCCGTTCTTTTTCGAGACATTGTCGAACAGACGGACACTTCCGCCGTAGAGATCTGCCTCAGCGATAATATGGTCACCCGGCTTGAAGATTTCCATAAGCAGTGTGATCGCCGCCATTCCGCTCGAAAGGGCGAAAGCATCGATGCCGCCCTCCAGGCTGGCAACGACCTTTTCCAGGTGCTCTCTCGTCGGGTTCTGAAGTCTGCTGTAATCATAACCGGTACTCTTTCCGACTCCGGCATGGGCGTATGTGGCCGTCTGATAGATCGGGTAGCTCAGCGAACCATAATGTTCCGTTTTCCCTTCTGTTTCCTCCAAGTGTAAACATCGGGTGTTAATTCCTCTCTCCATATCATTCAACTCCTGTTCCAGCACAGTTCACAGATCTTTGAACTGCAGCTTCTATTATGTTTTCAATCAAATGTCCATATCCCTACTACATCAATAGGATATTCGTTAACAATCTACCACAGGAGGACCATTCTGTATAATCTTTCTATTTTATGGTTCGATATAAGGAAAAACTATAGCAATATCTCTGCCATCACTCAATGCGCGGCTGTGCTCTACACTCCGTATCGGTCAGCGCAACCCATACTTGACCGCCTCTTTATACTTCTGCTCCCGCATTTTTTCATTCTCCACCCAGGCCGTCGGGATCTCCGGGATCTTTTCGATCAGTTCCCACGCACTCTCCTTTGTCATGCACGGTCTCAGTCCCGAGCCTGCATTCGTGACAGAGACATAGATCTTCTCCCTCTCATCTCCGACCGGACGCATCAGATAATATAATTTATTCTCTTTTTTACCCTGCGGATCCAGGTATAAAATATCCTCGATCTTACACGCTCCAGTGACCGGTTTGCTGACAAAATCTCCAATCTCAAACATCATGATACTCTCTCCTCATTGAACGCGATCCTCAGTTTTATCTCCCCTGCTCAGACTTCGCGCCTTTCAAGTGGCAAGCAACCACAAACTCGTCCCAGCAGGAGAAAACGATCAATCAAGATAGCTTCCGACCGGAGATGTATGATACTGTTTTTTGATCTCGATCACGATCGATCCGTCCTCATTCGTCTTTTCCGACAAGATTTTATATATTGCCCCGCTTCTCTCCAGCTGGAGCTTATACTTCTCATATTCCTGCCGGATCATTTTCTTCGCGTATTCACCCGTATCGCCGTCATGACTGGAAAAACATACCGTCTGGATCAGGCAGGCCGCCTTGATTCTTTTCATTGTAATTACCTCTCATCTCTCATTCACATCCCCCGGATGTTTCACCCCGGGACATATCCTGTGCTATATTCATTATAACAATTCTTGATTCAAAAGGCATTTTTTACAATTTTTCCCAGCCGCACTATTGGTACTTTTTACCATATCCTCTTTTTGTCTTTTCGATCAGCTTCGCGTACACACGCTCCACAAACCACGGTTCCGTGGACTTCTTCAGTGCTTCCTCCGGTGTAAACCACGCGACTCCGCTGTTCTCATCCGCCTTTACCGACACAGCCTCATCCGAATCCGCTTCCAATAGATACGTCACGTTCAGATGCAGATGGCTGGACACATATTTCCCCCTCTTTACATGCCCATCCACCGTCAGCGATTCCAGCGAAAAGATCTCCTCCGACACCGGACGCACCTCTCTGATCCCGGCCTCCTCCTTCACCTCGCGGATCGCGACTGCTAAAAGATCCGTCTCCCCGTCTGCATGTCCGCCAAGCCATGACCACGAATGATAAATATTATGGTACACCATAAGGACCTTGCTCCTGTCCTCATTTACCACCCAGGCCGACGCTGTCATATGCGCCACCACATTCTCCCTGAGAAATGCATCATCATGATTCCTGATCCAGTCTAAGATCAAAACCTTATCTGCCTCTTCCTGCTCATTGTAAGGAAGATATCTTCTTATCTGTTCCTCAAGTTCCTGTCGGTTCATCGTATAACCTCTCTCAAAATATCATTCATAAACCTTCAGTTCCAGCACATCCGGTCTTGCGTAATGCCCGACTGCATCATGTTCCATTTTGCAGGCTGCCGGAAGCTCCATATCCAGCTCTGCGTAAATGATCGTCTCCTTATCCCAAACAGGTTCTGTGACATAGTGACCATACGGATCTACAACGCAGCTTCCGCCGCGGCAAACCATCTCCGGCAGACGTGAAATTTCTTCTGGTTCATGCAGATCAGAAGGATAGGACGATTTTCTGACGATCATATCTGCATTGATAAAATAACATTTTCCTTCGATCGCAATATGCCGGATCGTCGACTGCCATTCCGGATTGTCATTGGTATTCGGTGAAATATAGATCGTAATCCCTTTCTGATAAAGTGCGACCCGCGCCAGCGGCATATAACTTTCCCAGCAGATCAGGCTGCCGATCGGGCCCCATGGTGTCTGCGTAACAGGAAAATACCCTTTATTTGCATCTCCCCATATCATCCGCTCGGAACCGGTCGGTTTCAGTTTCCGATGAACCTGGTATGTCCCGTCCGGCTCAAAGATCACATTGCTGTTATACAGCGTTCCGTTGACCGCATCCCGCTCTGAAAAGCCAAGACTGATATACACTCCCGCTTCCTTTGCCGCATCAGAAATCGCCTGAAATTCCGGATCTCCTACAACCATGGAAGCATCGTAATAGCGTTTCCAGTCGGCCCGTCCCTCTTCTGTCCGCTTTCCTACACTGAATCCGAAATTCATACCGATCGGGTATCCCGGAATAAAAAGTTCCGGAAAGATGATCAGATCCGGCTTTTGAGCCATGCTTTCTTTTATATATTCCTTCACTTTTGCAAGTGAAGCCTTTTTATCAAACATCACCGGCTCGGCCTGTACCAGTGCGACTTTGCAGACTGATCTTAAATCTCTCATTGCTAAATCCTCCCGCTTTCTTAAAAAATAAATTGAATGGCATAAAGACCGTTATACAGTCAATCTTTTCCTGTCAATAGCTCTTGAGATCTCACCTATTTTCCACTTCCGATCAGTTTTCAGCAATCATTACTGTTCACGCGCTGCACAAACAGCAACGGATTTTGCCGATACTTCGCATTCCAAATCGGTAAAACCTGCTGCCGCAACTGTATTACACGGAATTTTCAGTTCAGGAAATTCCCGCCGTGTACAGTAACCATCACTCAATTATCTGATAAAATGCGTCCGCACGACCGGCTCCTTCTCCGGAAGACCATATTTCTCTTTTCCGAGCTCAATACTCCTCATAAGAAATGTCATATTTCTCGCAAGAACACGCATCGTCTGCTTTCCTTCCTCGTCCTGCTCCGCCTCTCCCACTGCACGTCCGTGGATCGAATTCCAGTACTGGCTGGATGCGATCGGCATATTACTGATCGTAAAAAACTTGTTCAGCTCATCAAAAGTCGCCGAACATCCGCCGCGTCTCGCACAGACAACACTCGCTCCCACCTTCATCGTCTTATCAAACGACGTACTGTAAAATAACCGGTCCAGGACCGCGATCAACGTCGCATTCGCAGACGCATAATACACCGGACTCGCGACCACAAGCCCATCCGCCTCCTCAAACTTCGGCGCCAGCTCATTCACCACATCATCAAACACACACTTCCCGATCTCCGCACACCGGTTACAGGCCACACACCCTCTCACCGCCTGATTCCCGACCCGCACGATCTCCACGTCCACGCCTTCCTTCTCAAACACCTTCCTCATCTCATCCAGCGCGATCGACGTATTTCCATTCACTCTCGGACTTCCATTGATCATCAAAACCTTCATTCGTCAAAATCTCCTTTCAAAAACCTCATATCATCTATATTATCACAATACTTCATGATACCAAAGTGTATTTTTCACTCCCGCAACAATCCTCAAATAGCCACAAACAACCTCGCGCATCACAGCAGTCTCTCCATCCCGCAACAATCCTCAAATAGCCACAAACAACCTAGCGATGCCGCGGGCGCCCACCGGGCCCCCGCGCATCGTCCCGCCCTCGCCAACACCCTCTCTCCCGTCTCAACCTTCCCTTAATCCCTTAATCCCTTCCTCCCTCACTCCCTCCAATACACAGCGCCGGGCGGGTTCCGGGCACGGACCGCCTTGATCACGGGAGCTGGCTTCCTCTTGGCTCGCGGAAGAATGCGTTGGAGTACATGGGACACTTGTCTGAGCGAAGCGAGTTGTGTCCTATGTACTCCGCCCTTAGCATTCTTTCGCAAGCCTAGAGGAACCCTCCCGGGATCCCCGAAGCGTCCGCGCCCGGAACCCGCCCGGCGCGTATCTTTCAATTTAAAAGTCAAACAGCGACAACTGATTCGACTCCGGAAGTCCCTTCAGGATCCCCAGCTCCTCCATCAGATCACAGATCGTCTTACTAACCTTCGTCCTGTTCCTGAAATCCTCCTTCGAAAGGAACTTCCCATCCTTCGCAGCCTCCTCGATCGAATCCGCCGCCTTCTCACCAAGCCCGTCAATACTATTGATCGAAGGCATCAGCTTATCCCCGATCACCTGGAAATGCCTTGCCTTCGCCCTATAAATATCGAGCGGCAAAAAATCAAACCCACGCGCATACATCTCCTGCACGATTCTCATATCCCTGAGCGTATCCTGCTCCTTCTTCGAGAGCGTATCCGCTCGCTTCTTATAATCCGCCAGATGATACTCCAGCTTCTCACGCCCGAGACACATGATCTCGTAAGAAAACGCACTCGCGCGAATGCTGAAAAACGCCGCATAATAAGCCAGCGGATAAAACACCTTGCAGTACGCGATACGCCATGCCATCATAACATACGCCGCCGCATGCGCCTTCGGGAACATGTACTTGATCTTCTTACAGGACCAGATATACCAGTCCGGCACCCCATGCTTCGTCATCTCCTCTTCCCACTCAGGCTTCAGTCCCTTGCCCTTACGGACCGCCTCCATGATCGTAAACGCAAGACCTTCCTCAAGTCCCTGCTGTATCAGATAGATCATGATATCATCACGCGTACAGATCGCAGTCTGAATCGTCGCCTTGCCCTCCTGGATGAGCGTCTGGGCATTCCCCAGCCATACATCCGTACCATGGGCCAGACCCGCGATACGCACAAGGTCCGAAAAATACTTCGGCTTCGTGTCAATCAACATCTGCATCGCGAAATCCGTACCGAACTCCGGAACCCCGAGCGCGCCAAGCTTACAACCGCCGATATCCTCCGGCTTGATCCCCAGCGCATCCGTACTCTGGAACAGACTCATGACCTCCCGCGAATCCAGAGGGATATCCTTAACAGGATCAAGTCCCGTGAGGTCCTGCAGCATACGGATCATCGTCGGATCATCGTGCCCGAGAATATCGAGCTTTAACAGGTTGTGGTCGATCGAGTGGTAATCGAAATGCGTCGTGATCGTCTTCGTCGTCATATCGTTCGCCGGATGCTGGACCGGTGTGAACGAATAGATCATCTCGCCGAGTGGAAGAACAACGATACCGCCCGGATGCTGTCCCGTTGTCCGTCGGACGCCGACACAGCCCTGAACGATCCGGTTGATCTCACAGTTTCTCTTCCGCTCTCCATGCTCCTCAAAATAGTTCTTCACATAACCGTACGCCGTCTTGTCCGCCAGCGTACCGATCGTCCCCGCGCGGAACGTCTGGCCCTTACCGAAAATAACCTCCGTGTAGTCATGCGCACGGCTCTGGTACTCACCGGAGAAGTTTAAGTCGATATCCGGCTCCTTATCTCCCTTGAATCCCAGGAATGTCTCGAACGGGATGTCAAACCCGTCCTTCACCATCGGATGTCCGCAGACCGGGCACACCTTATCAGGCATATCACATCCCGCCATTCCGGCATACTTCTTCACCTCGTCCGAGTCAAAATCATAATAATGACAGTTCGGGCACGAATAATGCGGACTTAACGGATTTACCTCCGTGATACCGGACATCGTCGCGACAAAGGATGAACCGACCGATCCTCGGGAACCGACCAGATATCCGTCCTCATTCGACTTCCACACGAGCTTCTGCGCGATGATATACATAACCGCGAATCCGTTGGAAATGATGGAGTGCAGCTCTCTTTCCAGACGGTCCACAACGATCTTCGGAAGATTCTCGCCATACATCTCATGTGCACGGTTGTAACAGATATTTCGCAGCGTCTCATCCGACTTTTCGATGACAGGCGGACACTTATCCGGGCGCACCGGCGCGATCGGCTCACACATATCGGCGATCATCCTGGTGTTCGTGACAACGACCTCGTAGCACTTGTCGCTGCCCAGATATTCGAACTCTGAGAGCATCTCCTCCGTCGTCCGCAGGAACAGCGGCGCCTGCTCGTCCGCATCCTTAAAGCCCATTCCGGCCATCAGGATCTTCCGGTAGATCGCGTCGTCCGGGTCCATGAAATGCACATCACAGGTCGCGCAGACCGGCTTGTTGAACTGCTCGCCGAGGGAGACGATCTTCCGGTTGATGTCCATGAGATCATCCACCGTCTTTACCGTGCTCTTCTCGTCCCGCAGCATGAACATGTCGTTTCCGAGCGGCTGGATCTCCAGATAATCGTAGAATTTTACGATCTTCGCAAGCTCCGCATCCGGAACCCCGCGGAGGATCGCCTGGTAAAGCTCTCCCGCCTCACAGGCCGAGCCGATGATCAGACCTTCCCGGTACTCATTCAGCACACTCTTCGGGATCCTCGGTCTTCTCGAGAAATACTTCAGGTGCGACCATGACACGAGGCGGTACAAATTCACGCGTCCCAGATCATTCTTTGCGATGATGATGACATGGTACGTCGGCATCTTCATGATCGTCTCGTCACTCACATGACTGAACTCCTCGAGCTGGTCGAGCGTCGTCATATCGTGCTGTTTTTTCAGCATTTCCACGAATTTCAGGAAAATTCCGGCAGTTGCCTCCGCATCATCGACCGCGCGATGATGATTTTCCAGAGAGACGCCGAGCGCCTTCGCCACCGTGTCAAGCTTAAATCGATTCAGGTTCGGGAGGAGCGCTCTCGCAAGCGTCACCGTATCGAGGACGGTCGGGTCGAACGGCAGTCCCAGAAGTCCCGCATTGTGGGAGATAAAGCTCACATCGAAGGACGCGTTGTGCGCCACTAACGCCGCATCGCCGACAAACTCCAGGAATCTCGGCAGGACCTTGTCCACCGTGTCCGCGCCCATGACCATCGCGTCGTTGATCCCGGTCAGGCGCTCGATGTCAAACGGGATCGGGACCTCCGGATTTACAAACTCATCCATCCGGTCAATGATCTCCCCGTTTCTCACCTTCACGGCGCCGATCTCGATGATCTTATTCTTTGTCGGTGAAAATCCTGTGGTCTCGATATCGAATACGACATACTCGCCGTCAAGACTCTGGTTCCTGGAATTGACGACCATCTCCTTCATGTCGTCGACGAGGTACCCCTCAACTCCATAGAGGACCTTGAAGGTATCTCCCTTGTCGAGCGCATGGTTCGCGTCCGGGAACGCCTGGACGCAGCCGTGATCCGTGACCGCGAGTGCCGGCATCCCCCACTTCTTGGCACGCTTTACGAGGTCTTTCACCTCGGAGACACCGTCCATGTCGCTCATCTTCGTGTGACAGTGGAGCTCCACACGCTTCACCGGGGCATTATCCACACGCTTGGACGTGAAGTCCTCGCTCTTTTTGATGCCGACGATGGAACCGATCGTGAGCTCACCGTCGAACTTGTCGATCGTCGTGATACCCTTGATCTTGATGAAGTTTCCTTCCTTGATCGCCGCTGTCGCATCTTCCTCCTGGCCTTCCCTGAGGAACATTTTGACCGTGATGCTGTCCGTAAAGTCCGTGATATCGAAGATCATGAGCTTGTTTCCGCTCCGGAGCTCCCTCTTCTCCGCGCGGATCACCTTGCCGCGGATCACAACCTCGCCGATCTCACCGTCAATATCGTGAATATCTACCGCATCGCCTTCAAAATCGCGCCCAAACAGAACATCCGGATTCTCCGATTTCCGGTACGGGATCCTTCCGTCGGAACCTTTCCGGAAGCCGCCGGAAAAACCGCCTTTTCCCTTCTCGCCGAAAGTCTTCTTTGTAAAACCGCCGTTCTGTCCACCACCGGCAGACTTTCCGTTCTGGTTTCCGCCGGGCTTTCCTGCCGCATCCGTCTTCTGCTTCGATGCTCCGGAACCAGACGCCGTTTTTTCTCCGGGGGCTTTTTTACCGCCGTCCGCCGCGCCGGACCGTCCTGCGGATCCGGAATTTCCAGCGCTCTGTGCCGTGATCCCGGCCCCCGCGTCTCCATTGCCGTCTCCGAACGTTCCGCTGAATCCGCCGTTCGCCGGACCTTCGTCCCACGGCGCACTTTCCGCGGTGCCTTCCAGGTAATTCTCCTCATTCCGGGTTCCCATGATGAGCTCTCCGCCCGGCTTCATGAACACCGGCTGGTCCATCGGGTCCTTCTTCTCCGCTTCTTTATATAAAAACTCCACTTCCGCCGCAAGTCCGCAGCGCTCCGTAAAGATCTTCTCGAGGACGCGCCCGACTTCCTTCGACCGCTCCCTGTAGATCAGGTTGTCCTCGATCGTCATAACCATCTTGTCGTCGGTCACAAATTTTGTGTCCGCCCGACGGAGAATGTTGTACTCGATCATGCCGTAATTCTTAAGCTCCATGAGGATGCTGTCCCGGTAGACATCGTAGAGCTTCTCCGGGGTATACTGTGCCGACAAACGATACTTCTCAAGAATCTTGATCGTGATCGGTCTTCCCGGAAACAGCTGTTTCGCGATCCCGTCTTCCAGGGCATAAATGTTCTTTTTATGAATGAGTCTGGGACTTCTGATATAAACACGAATAGAGCTTCTGTCCTTTGTCATGGTGACCTTTTCCACCACGACAAGTTTCAAAAGCTCTTTCAGTTCATCCGCAATATGAAGCCCCGGGAAAACTTCAAGGAATGGTTTTTCCATACTTATTTCTGCATCTCCTGCATCTTCAAAAGTTCTTCCCGCAGAACGGAAAGAAGCTCATTTTCCGGTACCTTCTTGATGATCTCTCCCTTTTTGATCAGGAGACCTTCGCCGATCCCTCCGGCGATCCCGATATCCGCGCTTCTCGCCTCGCCCGGACCATTGACCACGCAGCCCATAACGGCAACTTTCACGTCAAGATCCATGCCGGATACCATATTTTCGACCTGGTTTGCGAGGTGGATCAGATCGATCTGGGTTCTTCCGCAGGTCGGACAGGAAACAACTTCCACGCCGCCTTTTCTGAGTCCCAGAGTCCTCAGGATCAGCTTTGCACTCTTTACTTCCTCCACCGGATCACCGGTCAGGGAGACACGGATCGTATCGCCGATCCCCTCATGGAGAATAATTCCAAGTCCCACGGAGGACTTGATATTGCCGGAAAGCAACGTTCCGGACTCCGTGATCCCGACATGGAGCGGATAATCCGTCTTTTTCGCAATGAGTTCATGCGCTGCCACGCACATCAAAACGTCGGAGGATTTGATGCTGATCACGATATTATCGTACCCGAGCTCCTCGACAACGGCAACCTCCTTCAACGCGCTCTCAACGAGCGCCTCCGCGGTCACGCCGCCGTATTTCTCCAGAAGATCTTTTTCCAGGGAACCGCTGTTCACGCCCACACGGATCGGGATCCCGTACTCCTTCGCCTTATCCACGACAGCTTTTACGCGCTCCCGCGCCCCGATATTGCCCGGGTTGATCCGGATCTTATCCGCTCCGCTCTCGATCGCAGCGATGGCAAGGCGGTAATCAAAGTGGATATCTGCGACGAGCGGGATATGGATCTGTTTCTTGATCTCGCGGATCGCAGCCGCAGCCTCCATCGTCGGGACTGCCACGCGGATGATATCGCATCCGGCTTCCTCGAGGCGGTGGATCTGCTCCACCGTTGCCGCGACGTTCTCTGTCTTCGTGTTGCACATGGACTGGATCAGGACAGGATTTCCCCCTCCGATCTTTCTGTCCCCTATCTGAATTACTCTTGTATGATCTCTAAACATACATTTCTCTCCCAATTTCAAAAACTATAAAATGATCCTCAGATCATTAAAGATGACAAATACCATAAATGTCATGAGAAGCGCCATCCCGGCCATATTGACTGCGCCCTCGACTCTCTGGCTCACCGGATGTCTCGTCACGAGCTCCCAAAGCAGGAACACCAGCCGCCCGCCGTCAAGCGCCGGAAACGGGAGCAGGTTCATGACTCCGAGGTTTGCCGAGAACATGACCATGAGATTTAAGAGGTTCATCACAACCGTCACAAAGCCGTACTGCGTATTCTCCTCCACCGTCTGGTCGATGATCGTGACGATCCGCACAGGACCGGCGATATCGTTGGTCGAAACCTTTCCGCCGGCGATCATCTTTAAGCTGTCGATCACCGTGAGGATCCAGTAGCGCACCTCGTAGGCGCTGTACTGGAGAAGCTGAAGCGGGGATTCCGCCGCACTCCGGTATCCGCGCAGGATCACGCCGAGATAATATCTCCCATCCTTAAGCTCCGGCTGGATCACCGTATGTCCCGTCGTCCAGGAGGCAGAGCTCTCATCGTACCGTTGATATTCCACCTGCACCGGATCCTGTCCCGAATACATGAGGTACATGGAGATCTCTCTTGACAGATGGATCTTTCTGCCGTCAAGCTTCGTGATCACATCGCCTTCCTGAAGTCCTGCCGTCTGTGCAGGCATTCCCTCGGAAGTTCCCGCAAGGACCGGAAGATCGATCCCCGCCCAGGATAAAATCACAAACGAGAACACAAAAGCCAGAATAAAATTAAAAATCGGTCCGGCCGCGATCACCGCCATTTTCGCAAGCGGTCCTTTATCGAAAAAGGAAACTCCCTTCACATCCGGAATTTCTTCCTTTTCATCCTCATCTTCCCCGAATTCTCCCAGCATGGCGCAGGATCCGCCGAGCGGCAAAAGTTTTAATGAGTACCGGATCCCGGTCTTTTTGCTCACCCAGGAGAGAAGTCTCGGCCCAAAACCCACCGAAAACTCCACAACAGCGACCCCGTTTAACCTCGCCAGGAGATAATGTCCAAACTCATGGAACAGGATGATACCGCCAAGGACCACCACCGCTGCCAGATAACCAAGATTCAACTTTATTGTTCACCTGCTTTCTATTATTCGTTAGAATCCCCGTAACTGTTCAGTACCTTCACAGTTACGCGCAAAAATCCATTCCAAATCGGCTACGCCGATAGGATTTTTGCCTTCAAACCAATGTTTTCTTACGGTCAGCGCAATAAATGCGCAGACCTACTGAATAGTTACGAATCCCCACTGTTTCTTTAAAAACTCATATGTCTCCGCTTCCGCCTCGAGCACTTCGTCCAGGGACGGATGAGCGATCTTTTTATGATGCTCCATCGCCGCCTCGATCATATCCGTGATCTCAAGGTATCTGATCTTCTTCGCGAGGAATTTTGCGACCGCGAACTCATTCGCCGCGTTGAAGACGACCGGAACGGATCCGCCCGCTTTTCCTGCATCTCTCGCGAGTGCCAGGCCGCGGAAATTCTCATAATCCGGCTTGTCGAAGACGATCTCCTTCATTGTCCAGAAATCCAGACGATCTCCCTTCATCGGTCTGCGCTCCGGGTAATAGAGTGCATACTGGATCGGAAGCTTCATGTCCGGCGTGCCGAGCTGCGCCATCACCGCGCCGTCCTCAAACTGCACCATCGAATGGATCACGCTCTTCGGCTGCACAACAACCTGGACATCGTCCATTCCGACGTCAAAGAGCCATTTTGCCTCCATGACCTCGAGTCCTTTGTTGACCATCGTGGAGCTGTCGATCGTGATCTTTGCACCCATGGACCAGTTCGGATGCTTTAAGGCGTCCTCAACCTGTACATCTTTCATCTGTTCTCTCGTCCAGCCGCGGAATGGACCGCCGGATGCTGTCAGGAGGATCTTTTCAATCTTATTCCCGTGTTCCCCGTTTAAGCACTGGAAGATCGCGCTGTGTTCGCTGTCCACCGGGAGAAGACGGACTTTCTTCTCCTTTACGAGCGGGATGATCAGATGTCCCGCCGTCACGAGCGTCTCCTTGTTTGCCAGTGCAATATCCTTTCCGGCTTCGATGGCCGCCGTTGTCGGTCGGATACCGATCATGCCTACCACCGCTGTCACGAGGATCTCATAGCCCTCCATGACTGCGATCTCTAAAAGTCCTTCCATGCCGGAGACGATCTTCGTATCTGTATCTGCCACACAGACAGCCAGTTCTTTCGCCTTCTCCTCATCCCAGACGCCGCAGATCTTCGGGGAAAATTCCCGGATCTGGCTCTCCAGCGCCTGAATATTTCTGCCCGCCGCGATCCCGACAACTTCAATATCGCCATTCGCACGGACTACATCAAGCGTCTGGGTCCCGATCGATCCCGTAGAACCCAGAATAGCAATTCTTTTCATAATTAAAACCCTTTCGTTTTCCGCAGGCGGCGGTCTTCTGTCTCTCTCGCCGGACTGCCGGTCTCATCCTTTCCTAGCGGATCCCCATGAACGTGATCGCAAAATAGATCGCCGGGGCCGTAAAGATCATACTGTCAAACCGGTCCAGGATCCCTCCATGACCCGGGATCAGATTTCCGTAATCCTTGATATCATGGTTTCTCTTGATAGCGGATGCCGCCAGATCTCCCACCATGGAGATCACTGCTGCGATCGCGCAGGCAGCCGCTGAGATCACGCCCGGGTTCGTCACCTGAATCATATTGTTCTTAAAGAAGGTTCCGTAGAGGAAACCCAGCACTGCCGCACCGACGATACCGCCGACCGCGCCTTCCACCGTCTTTTTCGGGCTCAGTTTCGGTGTCATTTTATGTTTTCCGAAAAGCTTTCCCACACAGTAGGCAAAGGTATCACAGCCCCAGGAACTTAAAAGGATCAGCCAGACAAGGTATTTTCCGTCCGGCATCTCTCGCACCTGATAGAGATAGGAAAACATGATCCCGACATAAAAGATCCCGAAAAATGCGACCGTGATCTGCTCTGTTCCGTATTTCGGGAACGTCACCACGTAGATCGTCATTAAGATCATGAGGGAAACGATCGCGAGGAACGTCACATACTGCTCTCTGCTTCCCATGATCCAGTAATAGGCCACGACAGCCGCATAGCCCACATATCCCGGCGCTGACTTTTCGATCTTCATGACCCGGTAAAGCTCATAAAGTCCGATCAAAGAGATCGCCAGGGAACCAAAATAGAGGACCGTGCTGCCCTCAACAAGCAGAAACGCCGCGATGATCACAAGGACGATTCCGCTGATCAGTCTGGTCGTAAACATAAGATCACCTCTTACTCTGTTTTTACCGCCGCAACTCCTCCGAACCGGCGTTCTCTCTTATTATACTGGCGGATCGCATTCAATAATTCTTCCTTATTGAAGTCCGGCCACAGGCATTCGGTCACGTAGAGTTCTGAGTACGCGAGCTGCCATAACAGATAGTTGGAAAGGCGGAGTTCCCCGCTCGTGCGGATCATGAGATCCGGATCCGGAATCCCCGCGGTGTCGAGATAGGAGGCGAAGACCTGCTCCGTCATCTCCTCCGGCGCGATCTTTCCATCCTTACAGTCCGCCATGATCTTTCTCACGGCTCTCGTGATCTCGTCACGGCTTCCATAGTTTACGGCGATCACGAAGGTCATTCCTGTATTCTCTTTCGTCTTTTCTTCCAGACCGTTGATCGCCTCGATGATATCCGGTGCAAACCGGTTTCTCTCGCCGATCATGCGGACCCGGATGTTATTCTTTTCCGCCATCGCGAGAAGTCTCTTCGCATAGAAGCGGAACAGCTGCATCAGCGCACCGACTTCCTCCTCCGGGCGCTTCCAGTTTTCCGTGGAAAATCCATATACGGTCAGATACCGGATTCCAAGCCGTGCTGCGTCCTCAACGACCTGCTCCAGTGTCTCACAGCCTTTTTTATGTCCAAGCTGTCTCGGAAGTCCGCGCTTCTTCGCCCATCTTCCGTTTCCATCCAGGATCAGCGCCACATGGGCGGGGATCTTTAAATTCTCTTCCATGATATTTGTTCTCCCTTTTATAACCAATGTAAAAACAAGGGACAGGAAATCTTCCCCTGTCCCTGTCTGTCATGTACCGTCATCCTGAACGATTTGGGATCTTCCATCCGGAAATTTCCCTCTGCTCAGGAATCAGGCTGTTCGTTTTTATACGGTAAGAACTTCCTTCGTCTTGTTCTCTACGGCCTTATCGATCTTGTCGATCGCCTTGTCTGTCAGCTTCTGTACCTTCTCGGTAAGATCCTTTAAATCGTCCTCAGAGATCTCATCGTTCTTTTCCATCTTTTTGAACGCTTCGTTCGCATCGCGGCGGATGTTACGGATCGCAACCTTCGCTCCGTCACCTTTCTTCTTTACGTCCTTTGCGAGTTCTTTACGTCTATCCTCTGTGAGCTCCGGGAATACAAGGCGGATCACTGTTCCGTCGTTGCTCGGGTTGATTCCAAGCTCGGAAGTCTGGATCGCTTTCTCGATCGGACGGATCAGGCTCTTCTCCCACGGCTGGATCAGGATCATTCTCGCTTCCGGAACGGAGATATTTCCGACCTGCTGGATCGGAGTCGGAGTTCCGTAGTAATCTACTTTGATCTTGTCAAGTACATGCGGGTTTGCACGTCCTGCGCGGATGGATGCGTACTCGTTTAAGAGGGCATCGATGGATTTTTCCATTTTCTCTTCATATACTTTTAATTCTTCGCTCATGGTTTCCTCCTGTTATCAGACGGTAACGATCGTACCGTTAATTTTTCCCTGCATGGCGTTCGCGATTCCATCCTTTTCGTTTAAGGAGAATACCGCCATCGGCATTTTGTGTTCCATACACATAATGGAAGCAGTCAGGTCAACGACTCCGAGCTGCTTGTCGATCACTTCCTGGATCGAGATCTCGTCATACTTTTTCGCATTCGGATTTACCTTCGGATCACTGTCGTATACGCCGTCGATGGACTTTGCGAGGAGAATGCAGTCCGCATCCATCTCGATTGCCATCAGAGTGATCGTTGTGTCGGTAGAGAAATACGGCTGTCCGATCCCGCCGGCAAAAAATACGACCATTCCATGCTCAAAATACTTGTTCGCACGGTCCTTGGAGAACAGTTTTGTCATATTTCCGCACTCGAACGGGGTGAGGATCTGTGTCTTCATTCCCGCATTGCGGAAGATCTCGGATACATAAATACAGTTCATCACAGTCGCAAGCATTCCGATCTGATCCGCCTTCGGACGGTCGATCGCGTCACTCGTGCGTCCACGCCAGAAATTTCCGCCGCCGATCACGATCCCGACCTGTACGCCGGCATCTACAGACGCCTTGACCTGTCTTGCGACTTCCTTCACCGTATCTTCGTCAAAGCCAGTTTTTTTCGGACCTGCAAGGGCCTCTCCGCTGAGCTTTAAAAAAACTCTTCTGTTTTTCATCTTCTCTGCACTCCTCGTAAATCTTCTGTGACTTTTTCGTTCCAGACGCCACAGCTCTCTTTTTTCCTTCCCGCCAGGCAGCCCCCAGCCGCCCCGCGGACTTAGAATAAGTATATCACACTTTTACCTGTTTGCCAACGCTTCGTTATCTTTTCTTATCTTCCCGGAAGCTCTTGAGGACCAGCGTCGTCGGATACCGGTATGCGTAGGTGCAGCTCTTCATGAGCTCCACTTCCTCCGGATTTCTGCAGACACTTAAGATCATGTTCTCTTCCTCGGAGGTCAGATATGCCTCTCCGTTTCCGTCGCGATCCTTGATATCTTTGTAAATCCGGTATTTCTTATAGAAATCCGGGCAGGATCCCTGCCGCATCTTTACCGGCTCCGGAACGATATTGACCCGGTACTGATCCGACATTCTTGCCAGAATGTTGTGGATCCTTTCACAGTATTCCCTCGAGACGAGTCTCGGTGAAGGAATACAGATCATATAGTTCATATTTGTGCCTTCCTTTGTCATTTTTAAGAAGCAGATGGCAGACTTCTGCCACATGCCTGCATTAGTATAGCATGAAATCTGCCGCTTGTGAACCACTAAATCGAACACAGCCGGACTCCTGACAGGCGCGGCACAACAAGTGAAAACACGCTTCGCGAGTTTCCCCTTGTTATCGCGACAGTCGCCAA
>ERZ836829.760-NODE-760-length-29742-cov-3.742042_pt1 | contig 29742 bp, 41 predicted proteins | sample MGYA00519574_ERZ836829 | MGnify/ENA primary metagenome ERZ836829 (study PRJEB31850, sample SAMEA3708808) | human gut metagenome | biome: human gut; feature: human-associated habitat; material: faeces | place: China | collected 2014 ...
GCTTGAAGGCACGCTGCGTGAATTCCGTACGTTTGAGCCGCTGAATTTATGGTTTGAGTATCCGATACACAAGATCGACGACAGCGGCACGCTGGCAGCCTTAACCCCGGACGCAGAAAAAGAACCGTGGAAGAAAGGCGCCGAAAGTTGTAAAAAGAGAAAAGAATCTCGAATAGCTCAGATAGATAATGCATATAATGCATGTTTAATCAATGAAAAAGTAACTCCATGCAATATTGCGGAATACATGAGCTTGTCAGAGAAGACAATTCGCAGGTACATAAATAACAGTAAAACATATAAAATTTTGAATGGAGAAGTTGTAAAAAATACACCTCTGGAAGTAGGGACAAAGAAGGATTGTCCCTAGGATTCAAGGTTTGTCCCTATGAGTTTAAGTTATTGATAGATAGGGACAAACCTATAAAAATATGGTTTGTCTATTACAAAAAGTTGGGACAAAAGGACAGACAAACCTTATATATATATGGATTGTCTGTCCCTTGTCCCCAACTCGGCCTAGACCGGGGACACCAAGTGTTAAAAAACCGCTTTCGCGTTGCGGTTTTTCTTAACACACTTGTCATCCTTCCGGTCAAGGTGGTTTGTCCGGAAATGAAAAAAAAATGAGGTGAAAAAATTGAAAAAGAAAATTTATAAAAAAGCATTGGCAATGATGGTAAGTGAAATTGCAGATTGTAGTTGGTGCCCAATGAAAGATGCTGAAGGAATTTGTACACAGCCAGAAATATGTGATCTCGATCATTGTAATAGAATTATTGCGGAGCATTGGCTGGAAAAGGCTGAAAAGGAGCTGGCAAAATGATTGTTCAATTTTTTATCCCCATGAAATTGCCAACGGCTACCCACCAAGAAAAAAAATGGACCGTTCGAAAGGGGAAACCGTACTCATATGAGCCGCCGGCTGTGCAGGATGCCCGGCAGAAGTTTACAGCTTATTTTTCTAAATTCATTCCGGAACGGAAACTAAAAGGCCCGTTGGTACTCACGACACAATGGATTTACCTGACAGACAAAAAACACCCTCCAAAGACGTGGAAGGCTACCAAGCCGGATACAGATAATTTAGTCAAGTTGCCCAAAGATGTGCTGACAGCGCTTCGTTTTTGGGGCGATGATAGGCAGGTGGCATCCGAAACGATTCAAAAATTTTATGATACGATTCCCGGATTATATGTCCGGATTGAGGAGATAGAACCATGAACATAGATCAGTACTTTACCACGGAAAAAGAAAATGCATTTTTAGGTTTGTTTAAAGTGTACGTACAGCGGGAAGGCTGGCAGGACTTGTTGCAACAGGTGGAGACACGTACAGATTTCTTTACGGCACCCGCATCCACTCGTCATCATGGTGCGTATGAAGAAGGATTGCTGGATCATAGTTTACATGTATGCTACCGGCTGCATGATCTGCGCCGGACGCTTGCGAATCAACATATAGTATTATCTGAAGAATCTTGTACAATATGCGCATTGCTCCATGATATTTGCAAAGCCAATCAGTATCACAAAGAAAAGAAATGGCAGAAAAACGACGTGGGGCAATGGGAAGAAAAGATGATGTACGTCTTTAAGGATGATATGCCGCTAGGGCATGGTGAAAAATCTGTCATGATGATTTTACCATACATGCGACTGACAGCGGAAGAACAATTGGCCATCCGGTGGCATATGGGGCGTTTTGATACGGCAGCCGATAGCTATAACGGACTGCAGACACTGGGGGCGGCACAGCGTGCATATCCTTTGGTTACGGCGTTGCATCTGGCTGATATGATGGCGACGTGGTTTGATGAAACTGAATACGATGGATAGAAAAGAAATGGTAAGCCGAGCCCGGTCTGCATTTAAAGAAGTACTGGGGGCAATGGAACAGCCAAAATCCCCGCTTTTACAACGGGACCCAACGATAAAGGGGCTGGTTTAATCTATTATCCGCAAAGTCGAAGACGCCCGTGATCCTGAAAACTGGCCGGTCGAAGAATATACCGACGATTTCAAAAAATATCATCCAACGGATCATCAGCAATGGGTATGGTTGTTTATGCAAGCCGCATTTATATCCCGTGAGCTGGCCGATACATTATGTATTTTACGAGGGATGGGGTGTGAGTTGGTGCCAGATCAAACGTATGGCTACGTGATTCGGCCCATTATCGGCGGTAAGGGCTGGCAAAGTATAGAGCAATATAATTTAACCAAAGAACCATTAAAAGACCACACGAACGAATTATTGCCGCTTTTAAAACAGTTGGGAGGAGAAAGTCTATGAAGATATCGGAACTACGAAATATGACAGACTCGGAATTAAAGGAATTAGCCAAGCAAAAGAGGATCACCAAAAAGGGGAAATGTGGGCCTACGTCAGATGCTTATCAAGCCCAAAATGTATTATGGATCAGGGCAGGTCGACCGTTTGACAGAAAAGAACAGCCAAATGATGATCCGTGGGGATTAATTGACAGCGAATAGTAGGAGGTAGAGAAATGATATTTGGGATCATTGTTAATACCAAAATGCGAGATTGTTGTTTTGGGTGGACTTGTAGAGATAAGGCGTGTTTGTTATCTCTTGGTGTGGTGCAAATATTCTTGGCTGTTAAACACCATATTAATTTCCCAATTGATAAGGACGGCGAATAAAATGAAGAATTTAGAATTGACGGTATACATCAAAGTTGATAATGAAACTGTGCTTATAGACAAAAAGAAATTAGATGATAATATTTTGGGAAAAGAAATCCAGGAGGCCGCTCAGTGCATATTTGATGAGCATTGTGATTTTGAATATAAAGTAACTGATTCCCAAGGGAAAGATGTTACCGATGTTGTCGAATGGTGAGCGACGGTGAATAGGATGCCCAAACTTAATAAATTTCATTTTGTTGAAACGGTAAGGGGAGGAATTTACTATGGGAAGACCACGGAAAAATAATGACAGCGCATTAACACAGAAGGATATTGATAAGATTTTTGTGCCCAGTGAAGTAAAAACAACGAAAGTCAGCCCAGCAGAATTGGAAGCAGTTGTTGCGGCCCAGGGGCATAATCGGGCACCGCAAACAATATATCCACAACTAGACGGCCTTACTTTTGACTACAATATTATTGCCCAACAGACAGATCCCGTTTTGTCTTTAACCAATCGGACTGGTAAATACGCTACATTACAGATAAATAAAGCTGCATTTATGCTGCTACATGGCAAAGACCATGCGTTTGTTGGTATAGATTTTACACATCGTTGTTTCATTATTGCCCCTTGTTATGCCGGAGATACCAATTCGATTGAGTTAAAAGAGACCAGAAGCAAAAAATATACAATCCGCATCCGAAAGGATATCAAGACGAAGATGCTGGAAAGCGGATTTGTAAGAGCTGTTGCAGAAGTAAAATGCGGCAATTTACTGTTTAGATGGTAAGGCGGGTGGTCGTATGTATTACATGGGTTATGTGTTTTGTAATCGTAAAGACTGCCGTAAATACCGTATATGTGGAGTATCCATAGCGGCAGCGGAGATGTGGAAAAAAGACAGCAAAAGGACGGCTGATGATTCACCGATACAGAGCGAGCCGATTAATTGTGAAAGATACGAAAAGGGGCCGTGGATATGAAAGAAAAATTATCAATCAAAGAGCAGTTACTATTAGTCAGGGATAACTACCCTGATGTATGGGATCGCATAACATTTAATAATTGCCCAGGTGGTTTCGAAATTGGGAACGGTGGGAATTGTGGGATGGGATGTGAAAAGTGTTGGGATAAGGCATTGGAGGATGATAAATAATGGATGACATCAAAGAATGGGTAAAGGTTATAGAAGGCAAAAATCAGAGCATCCAATCTGCCAGCACATCAAGAAAGGAATCACTAGATCACATGACACAAGGAGATAAAAATATGCTGGACGTAAGCATGAATAATATACGTAAATCGATCAATACAGCGTGCATAATGGGACTTAGGTATGCTGTATTGGATAAGACTGGGATAGACGCTGTAGACGCTGAAATATGCGCTACGGTTGAGGAATCAGGATATAAAATAGCGTCTAATACAAGCAAGATTATTATTCAGTGGTAGGGAGGTAATTAATAATGTCAATTGGAGAAGCATTCGTACACATAACATTTATTGCGTATGAGCATTATATAATAACATTTATATTTTTACTTGCCATATGTCCATGGAATAAAGTATCTGTAAAATATAAGCAAAACAGCGATAAGCAGGAATGAAATTAGCATATAAACGCATGAAAATATTAAATAATTGGAAGGAGTAATTAATATGAAATGCCCGAAATGCGGAAAAGAATTAGAGGTAGTAGATGATATTGGAATCCCAGCAACAACTGTCATCGGATTAAAATGCGACGACTGTGAAATAAGTATGTTACTTATTGGCCCCACCAATCCCAAATTTGATTATAGGGAAGGGATGAAATTGTGTGATTATTTACGTGATTTAATATTAGACGTAGGAGGACAAGATGATGCTTAATATAAAATTCAGGGTATGGGATAGGATCGTAAAGGTAATGGCAAAAGTAAATCAAATTAATTTTCATAGCGATTATACATACCCACAAGTTTTTTATAGATATAAAGACCCAAGCACTGGGAAAGTAACAGATGAGAGGGCGAATTTTGGCTGGGATGATGGATGCGATATCGCAATTTTGATGCAGTATACCGGATTAAAGGACAGTAACGGAAAGGAAATATACGAGGGTGACATATTGAAGGTAATAAACACATATAAAAATAGTGATCACAAACCTTTTAAAGTTGTAGTCACATATGAAAATGGTAGTTTTGTAATGCACTATGTAGATCCAGAGATGCCAAATTCATTAGGCGAATATAATCACATGAATAGTTGGTCTGATCATGTAACGTTCAAGGTTATCGGTAATCGGTATGAGAATCCCGAGCTGCTTACGAAAATTGAATGATAAGACACAATCTGGAAACCGTGAATACAAGCCACGGGTTATCCAGATAGAAGAAATTTAGGAGTTGATATATAATGGATGAATCCCCGAAAGACTGCGAGAATTGCCGGCATTATCATACGCCTTTAAAATTCAGCCCATGCCCGATGTGTAATTGGCAGGCAGCACCGCTTAGTGGCTGGGAGCCAAAGGATGAGGAGGATGCGGATGAAGGCTAAGGAATATTTAAATCAATTGCGGACTATAGATTTAAGGCTGCGAACGATGGAAAGCGAATTAAAAAAGCTGCGCAGTGATATATGTAATCTGCGGGCTACGGATTATAGCAAAGATAAGATAAGCGGCGGTCAGCCGATGGATATATCAGACAAGGTAATTCGTGTCATAGATGAAAAGGATAAGATTACGGCAGAATGGAATACCTTACTCCTATTGCGGCATGAAGCTAGGGGTTATATCAATACAATACAAGATTATCGGATACGGCATGTACTCATTGAGCGGTATATTGATTGCAGGGCCTGGGATTACATACTGGATAGCATGAATATTAGAAATGCCGATGGAGAGTATATAGAAAAATGCTCAGCCATGCAAATGTATCGATACCATTCTCGGGGATTAAAAGAAATTCAGGGGATATTAGATAAAAAAGTTTAAAAATGTTAGTCAATGTTAGTGAATGTTAGTGGCTTGACATGGTATGATATAAAATATGAAATGATACAAAAAGGACACCGGATATTTCCGATGTCCTTTTTTGCTACCCTAAATCAGGTGAAAATGATGATCCAATGCGATAATCCAAAATGTAAATACAATCAGCGCGGGCACTGCGTCAATATGCATCTCACGGTTGAGCGGGAGCGGTGCGTCTGCTTTGAACTGCGGCAATCGCTGCGGCAGAAATATACGCATGAGACAGATATCAACCATGAGCCGGTAAAATATACAAAGCGGAATAGAATTTTGAAATAAGGGGTGATACCATGCCGAGGCCGAGAAGCCCAAATCGCAAGAAGGCACATGAAATCTGGCTGGCATCCGGCGGCAAATTAAGTAATAAGGAAATTGGCAAGCAATTAGGAGTATCTGCGGATATGGTCGGTAAATGGAAGCGGCAGGATAACTGGGAACAAAAGCGACCAAACAAAACGACCAAACCAAAAAGGCGAAAAACGACCAAACAACCAGAGCAGCCGGACAAAGAAAATACAACAGCTACGGATACAGAGGCACAAAAACAAGCAGAATCTTTTCATGTGCTATATGAGGATGTATTAACAAATAAGCAACGCCTTTTTTGTATTTATTACATAAATTCATTTAATGCGACCTTATCATATAAACGGGCCTATCAATGTAGATATGGTACGGCGGCTGTAAATGCATGCGGACTACTAAAAAAACCTAATATCCGCGAATATATTGATCACTTAAAAGAAATTAGGTACCAATCAATGATGATACAGGGGATGGATGTTGTCGAATTATATATGCGGATTGCCTTTGCTAACATTAATCAGCATATAGTCGTGAAAGACGGACGAGTGGTATTGGCTGATAGTGAAGATATTGACGGGCAGATCGTACAGGAAATCAAAGAAACTCAAAACGGAGTGAGCATACGGCTTAATGATCGCATGAAAGCGCTGCAATGGTTATCGGATTATTTTGAATTAAATCCATCGGATCAGCATAAACGAGATTATGACGATCGGATGGCAGATCTGAAGGAAAAAGCAATCAAGCTAAAGGAGTGGTAACTATGGCGGCATCGTGGGCCATGCCCTTTTACAATTCAAAAGATTGGAAAGAGTTACGGATAATGTTAATTATCCAACGAGGTGCCAAATGCGAGCGATGTCACAAGGACTTTTTGTTTGATACATCACGATTAATTGGGCACCACAAAAAAGAATTAACGCCGGATACTATCTGTGATCCGACGATTGCGTTGAATCCGGATAACATAGAAATCATCTGCGATGATTGCCATAACAAAGAGCATAAGCGGTTCGGATACCGTGGGCAACACCATGTCTATATTGTGTATGGTCCGCCATGCAGCGGCAAAAGCACATTCGTTCACCAAATGATGCATCGGGGAGACCTGATTGTAAATATGGATTTACTGTATCGAGCGGTCAGTGGATGCGGACTATATGATAAGCCGGACAATCTAAAACGCAATATATTTCGCGTACAGGATATATTGATTGATCAGATACGGACTAGGTATGGGCAATGGAACGATGCGTATATTGAAGGCGGCTATCCCATTAAAACGATACGCGAAGGATTGGCGCAGCGGGTGCGGGGAGAGTTAGTGTATTGTGAGGCGACTAAAGAAGAATGCCTGCAAGGTGCGGCAAAACGGGGAGTATTCGCAAAGGAATGGGAAGGATATATCCAGAAATGGTTTACTGCGTATCAGCCATAGCCCCCCTGTCCGATACATTTATCAAGTCCAAGGCTAGACCGGATGGCATCCCCTTTTTTGATTTACATCAAAAATTTGACTTTTTTCAAAAGTTCATCTGAAATGCGATAAGGGGGCGAGAATATGAACGAAGTAAAAGCAGAATATGAAAGAATTAAGGCCCTTTTTGACGGATCGGATGACCATATGCTGCAACTGTTGGATGGCTCTTTCATTGAAGCGGCCCGGTTACGAGTAGAGTTAAATAGGCTTCATGCTGTAGTGCAAGAAACGGGACTCATTAAGATCAATCCGGACAATCCACGCATGCAGAAAGAACTTCCCGTGTCCAGGATGCTGCCAAAAGTCCGGGCAAATTATGCGAACCTGATCTTTAAATTAGCGGCTATATTAGGGAAGAATGTGGTGGATGAAGAGGATGGGCTAGGAGAATATGAATAGTTATATTCAAGAATATTGGGACGGCATCCAATCCGGAAAATATATTGTTGGCTATTTAGTCCGACTGCAGATGCAAAAATTAATTGAAGAATTGCAGGACTCCCAGATTAAAAAAGATTTTGACTTGTCAAATAAACGAATCCAATTCATTGAAGCCGAGTGTCGGCATGCGCAGGCCCCCTTTGCTGGCAAGCCGTTTCATCTGGAACTCTTTCAAAAAGCAATCATTGAAGCCATATATGCGATGCAAATATGGAACGACGAACTGAAACGGTATGTGCGTAAGTATCAACGGGTGCTGCTGGTTATCGGGCGTAAAAATGGGAAAAGTCCCTATGCGTCTGCGATCAGTCTGTCCGAATGGGTATGCGGTGAAATGGGTACAAATATTTTGTTTGGCAGTAATGATTATGAGCAAGCGGGTATTTTGTTTGATGGCACAAATGATATGCGCGAAGAATCGCCCAAATTGGCGCGATGTACCCGTAAAAATCAAAAAGGGATATTTTGGGGAAATAAGAAACGCAAGATTAAACGTGGCAAATTTTCATCGCAAAACAAAGGATCTATTAAAAAGATATCCGCTAAAACGGGAGCCAAGGAAGGGAAAAATATTAAGGTGGGTGTTGTCGATGAAGTTCATGAAATGAAAGATAATTCATTGGTCATGCCAATTCGGCAGGCATTATCCACACAGGATGAACCGTTGTATATCGAAATTACAACAGAAGGTTTTACAGATGGCGGCTATTTGGATAGTGAAATGGAAGAAGCACATAAGGTATTGCTGGGCGAAGTAGATGACCCACAATGGCTTATTTTTTTATATCAGCAGGACAGTGAGGAAGAAATATGGCAGGATGAACAATCCTGGTATAAATCGAATCCAGGATTAGGCGTTATTAAAAAATGGTCTTTTCTGCGGCAGATGGTAGAGGAAGCTCGAACCAACGCAGGGACACGGGCGTTTGTATTAGCCAAGGATTTTAATATTAAGCAGAATAGCGCAGCCGCATGGCTGGATCTTGCTACGGTAGAAAATCAAGCTACGTTTGATATTAAATCATTACGGGGAATGTATTATATTGGGTCACTCGATTTTGCGGAAACAACAGATTTATGCAATGCCAAGGCCATGTTTATTAATCCTATTACGCAGGAGAAAAAAACATTGACCATGTATTTTATTCCGGAAACGAAAGCGGATGCGATATTGGAAGAAGATATGAATACATTAAATCCAGAAAAGAAGGACTATCGCGAATGGGCTAAAAAGGGGCTCTGCACGGTTTGCCCAGGGACAGAAGTAGATGCATCCGCAGTTGCAGGATGGTTTATTTCGCTATATACGGCATACAAAATGAAGCCATTTAAGATTGGATATGATAATTGGCACTCTCAGGATTTCAAACGACAAATTGCGGATTATTTTGGAGAAGACATTTTGGAGCGTATTGGCATGGACTTTAACAGCCTGTCGAATCCCATGAATATTTTAGAAAGTGATCTGAAATACAAAAAAATAAATTACAATAATCATCCAATTGATCGTTGGTGTCTGATGAATACCGCTATTAAGACCAATAATATTGGGCAGATCATGCCGATCAAGAAATATGGGCAGAGTAAAAATAGGATCGATGGGACACTGGGATTTATTATTGGTGAGGCGACATATTGGCGATATAAGACCGAATATAACGCATTACAGGAAGCGGGGTAAGCCGGTGTTTAATTATTTAAAGCAAGTATTTGCGAATTATCAGAATAAAAAAACATATACACGACTTGTCTCACTGCTCAATGATGGGACAGCGTTATTTTCGGCCTTTGGGCAGGATGTATATATGAGTGATCATGTCAATAACTGTATCGATCGGATTGCAACGGAAATTAGTAAGATGAGTGTGTTGTCCGTCGTAGATGGCGCCAACAGTGTAAAGCGGCAAAATGATGAGATCACACGGTTATTTAAATTCAAGCCAAATCCCTTACAAACAACAAAAGATTTTTTGGCATGTTGCGCTTGGCTGCGGCTTAAAGATTGTAACTGCTTTATTTATCCGCAATATAATGTGATGACAGATAGCCAAGGGAATCCATTCCGCTTTTATACCGCTTTTTGGCCATTGGCCCCTACTCGTATCGAGATTGGTGTAGATGATAGCGGAAGTATATGGGAAATTCATTTCTATTGGCGTGATGGGTCAGACGATATCGTACCCTATGCAGATATTGCTCATCTTCGGTGGCGCCGCGGGAAAAATACAATTATTGGCGGTGGCAATGATTTTGGCATGCCGGATGTACGGGAATTGTCGGCATCCATTACTGCTTTGGGACAAATATTGGATACGGTACCGAAGGCATTGCAATCCAGCCTAAAAATTAATGGGATCTACCATGCGAAAACTGTTATTGGAATAGATGCATTAAACCAGGCAAGACAAAATTTTGAAGATCACATCAGTAGCAGTCATACCGGTATTGTGGCAACTGATTTGCCGGGAGAGTTTATGCCCGTTACAATGAGCCAGCCACACATTGATGATACGGTTATGATGTTTTTGAAATCCATTGTGCGAGAGCGGTATGGTATTTCAGAAGCGATGATGACCGGTGATTACACCGCAGATCAGCATAGCGCTTTTTATCAAACATGTCTGGAAGATTTTGCTACAGAATTTGAACAGGCCATGTCCGCTTGCTTATTCACTCAACGGGAACAGGATGTGGGGCATCATTTACGGTGCTACCTCAGTCGGACCGAATTTATGAATACGCAGCAAAAAATCGAACTGGCTACGTTAGGAACGAATACAGGACTGTTTACTTTTAACCAGATCTTAGACATGTTTGGATATGAGCCGCAGCCAGATGGAGATCGTAAGATACAATCCTTGAATTATGCCAGTACAGAAATTGTGGATGGGTATCAGCTGAATATGGCAAAAGGTACTAAAGGAATGCCGAAAGGAGAAGGAAAAAATGGGGAATAAAAATAGTAAAATTGATACAGCAAAAATAGTTACCCGGTGTTTCGCTGTCCGAGACTTCAGGGCCGCATCTGCTATTAGCGCAAAGGGTGACGATGAGGATTCAGATGAGAGAGAATTATCTGGGCATGCGGCTGTATTCGATTCTGTAACATCTATCGGGGGGTGGTGGAATGAAATTATCGCCAGAGGGGCGTTTGACACCTGCGATTTTGACGATGTGTTGTTTTTTGTGAATCATATGCAAAATAAAATTCCATTGGCTCGCAGTCGTCGGAATAATGGAAATAGTACGATGCAATTATCAATTGATGATGTCGGGCTTTTAATGAATGCGCGGATTGATACGACGAATAACAATGAAGCATCCGCTTTGTATTCTGCGATTAATAGAGGGGATATATCGGGTATGAGCTTTTGCTTTTGTGTATCCGATGATAGTTGGACAGGATTGGATACCGATACACCGACGCGCACGATTAATGCTATTTCAAAAGTGTTTGAAGTGTCGGCTGTAAATGAGCCGGCATATGATTTAACGGATATTTCCGCTCGTGACAAACAAGCATTGGAGAATGCCAAACAGGCGTTGGAGAACGTCCGGTCACAGGAATTGGAGAATTCTAAACGGGCGAAGGAAATAAATATGCTAAAAATTAAAAATAAAATTTTAGGAGGAATATAAGAATGGAAATGAGAAAACAGTTAGAAAAAATGTTGAAAGCAAAAGAGGAAGCGCGACAGGCATTGGTTAACCAATCTGAAAAATCTGAAAATGTGGAAGAATTGCGCTCGTTGCAGAAACAAATTGAAACTTCAAATGCCGAAATTGCCGAGCTTCGTACCATGATTGCCAATTGCGATCAGCCGGCTCCGACGGCGGAACCACCCGCAGGTGAACCCCAACATACATCAGATAACAATGACACAAATCAACGTTCTAAAACAGCTCAGCAGGTGATGAATCAGTCAAATAATCAGCCGCAGAATCGTAGCTATGTTCCTGGAAAAGGATTTCATGTGGCGGGCGAGGGGAAGCAGGAAGAAGACCGTGAAAAGGCTGAAAAAGAAGCAATGGAAAAACGAGGAACCAATCTTCGAGAAGGACGTTCTGTAACGGTGGCTAGTTCTAACATCGTAGTCCCTTCTCACTTCGGCTCCACCGTGAACGGAACTTTCCAGCAAGTATCCAGTCTTGTCGACAGCGTGGATGTTATGCCGTTACAGGGGGGTGAGTCCTATCGGCAGCCGTATGAAATAGATACGCCTGCAGGTGGATATAATGCGGAAGGGGATGGAACTGCAAAGGTTTATACCGATGCAGATAAAACATATGGGTATGCAGACATTACAAAATCTAAAATAACAGCATACAGCGAAATCACAAATGAAGTATTAAAATTGCCAGCTGCCAATTACGCAGATCTGACATTGCAGGGAATTACAAAATCCGTACGCAGAAAACTGGGAAAAGAAATCATGATTGGTGATGGGGCTACCGGTCATATTATTGGCATTTTCTCTGATAAGGCAACGGCGATTGATGCGGCAAAAGACGTTTCATTTTCCGCAATTGATAATGAAACCCTTGATGCTATCGTGTTCGGGTATGGCGGTGATGAAGCTGTCGAGGGGCAGGCCGTTTTAATCCTGAATAAAAAGGATTTGGCAGCATTTGCACGTCTGCGCACTGCAGATGGAAAGAAATACCACAATATCGTCACCAACGGTGGGTATGGTACGATTGATGGTTATCCGTTTATTATCAATTCCGCATGCGGGGCGATTGCCGACAGTGGGACGACTTCCGGAGCATACTGCATGGCTTTTGGTTATTTAAAGAATTATCAACTGGCCGTATTCAGCCAGCTGGACGTAGAACGGTCTACGGACTACAAATTTAAAGAAGGTATGATTGCACATCGTGGCGAGGTCTATATCGGCGGCAACGTGGTTTCTTACAATGGATTCTTACGAGTAAAAAAATCGTAACGGCGGTACATCCTGAAACGGCAACGGTCAGCATAGCAGCTGCAGCTGACCTTGCATTTACCGTCGCGGCAGCTACAGGGGCAACAGTAAAAACGATAACGAACGCCTCTGCGACTGTTAATGGCAGCAACTATACGTATGCGGCAGGAATACTTACACTGAAATCGGCATATTTGGCAAGTCAAACTGCTGGAACAAAGACATTTACAGTTACCATGAGTGATGGATCGACGGCAACCTTTACAGTTACTGTCACAGCATAAGTAAACACAGGAGGCAGGGTCATATGCGGTCCTGCCTTTTTGTGAAAGGAGGCATTCTTTATGGCAACGACTACATTGGATTCCGCTGCTTTGGCCCAATTGCTGCATATTGATTCTGAGGAAGAAACGGCAAACGCCGTTATATATCAGGGCACAGCGGAACAGTATTTGGTAAATGCGGGGTGTGTGCTGGATTATGATGATAGTTTATTTAAAGGATTAGTCATCTCCATGATTTCCAAACTACTGTCCAATCCGGATCTCCTTACCAGTCTATCAGAAAGTGGCGGATTGACGCTGAATGGTATGATTGCACAATGCCGATTAGCTCAACAGGTAAAAGCGGGAGGTAGTTCTTGATGGACACCAAAGCGCAGGAATCAAAAGGAGCCATCCGAGTCGGCGAGTTAAATCATCGACTTTCCATATATAAAAAAAGGACAGCAGATGATGGAATGGGCGGTAAAGAAGATGCGGATCCGCAATTGATTGCGAATGTATGGGCCAAGGTATTGAAACCGAAGTTCTGGACGGGGAACAGCAGTGGCCCGGCTACCGCTATCACACAAGGGTTCTTGATTCGCAATCGTGACGATGTGGGATATGATTGCTATATTACGTACAAAGGGATACCACATAAAATTTTACATATTGATAACAGCAGCACAACCGCCATGACGCTGACCTGTCAGGCGGTGATAACGCATGGGTAGGTATGTCAAAGCCGAGATCAGCACCGGAGTATACAAGGCACTAGCAGATATCCGGCGGTATGATGCGGCTACGCAAACTGAGATATATGGTGCAGTACAGGATAAAACAAAAGAAGTATACACTCAGGCGGTACAATTGGCGCCCAGCAAAGCCGGGAATTTAAAAGCGTCTATTAAATATTATGTAAATCGGTCGCAGTCAGGCATCGCGGGAACCGTATACACCAAAGATCCGGTTGCACATCTGGTGGAATTTGGGGCGCGCAGCACTGTGGAAATCCCAATCCGGAAAAAAGCATTGCATCCTGGTGCAGCCGGATGGTTTATGGCTAAAGCAACCATTCCACGGAGAAGTCCACACCCATTCATGAAACCTGCCATGGATACGGTACGGCCTTCTATTGAATCGGCGATCAAAGAGGCGGTGATTAAACATGCTGATTAATCGAATTCCCTTTAATGCGGTGCAAAAGGGGATATATCAACTTGTAAGCCAAGGACAATCCGTACCGGTTTATGACAGCCTTCCAGAGGGTACGGAAACAATGCCATACATATGGCTGGGGGAATTTCACGGCACGCCGGTAGATCGGAATAAAACTCATGCCATGCATGCGATTAGCCAGCAGTTGGATGTGTGGAGTGCGCAGCAGGGAAAAAAAGAAATCAACGGAATTATGGATGACATTGCCTATCTGGTGTCTCGTTATGAATTAGTACTGGACGGATATCGGCAGGTAGGAGCTGCGAATATCCCCTTATATCAGGCCGTATGTGAAACGTACGCAGATCAAACAAGCGCCTATCATGGCATAGTAATGCTGGAATATTTAATTGAACAAATAGATTAGGAGGTTCTATCTATGGCATTAACAGAACAACAAATCACTAACCTTCCCGTTATGCCGACAGACACTAAGGCCGTTGCGGGAAAAGATACACTTCTATATATTGCAATTTCACAAAACCCACTGGAATGGCTTCTATTCGGTGGCCAAAAAAATTCTCCGGTAAGCGAAAAAGCAGACTCATTAGATGGGTCTGATAAATCGTCAGGAGGATGGGCGAAGAAAATACCGGGAATGAAATCATGGAGCATTGATTATGATGGGCTGTATGTTTTAAATGATACGGCTGTCGATATTGCCAGGACACAGTTCCGCAACGACCAATCAGTATACATTCGCATAGAATATCCAGATGGATCGTATCGACAGGGCTGGGCTTTTATTACGGCAATGAGTGATTCTAATGCCAGCGACGCGATTCATACGTTGAAAATCACATTCGAAGGATATGGATCTATTTCAGATTTGATTACAGTAGCAAGCGCGGCCATTGCCACACCGACTATTGCTGTAACCAAAGGGAGTGCTGTTGCAAAAAGTGTAGCGGTAACTCCTGCTGATGTGACTGTTCGTGGTGTAGTAGATGCAACTGGAATGGCTCTGGTATATGGGACGGATTATACGTATGCCAACGGTAGTTTAACATTTACAGCCGCTTATTTAGGATCCTTAACCCCAGGCTCTTATGCGATAACCGCGAAGTTTGCCACTATATCGATTACTATTACCATTACGGTATCTAATACGTAATAATCTGGGAGCGCGGTATGGTGGCCGCGCTCTTATATATTTTTTTTAAGGGAGTAACGACATGAAAATTGTAAAACAAATAAAAATTGGTAATGAAACGCATGACATGTATTTTACTATTGGTGATCTGCGGAAAATTGAACGCGAAATAGGAAAATCACTCATTTCAACTGTATTGGGACTAAACCAGGCTACCAAGATAAATATTGATTTTATGTTGGCCACCATGCGGTATGGATTCCATGACAAAATTAGAAATGATGACGAATTATATGATTTACTTGATGCATATTGTGCAGATGGGAAACATAGTTTGGATACGCTAGGAGCGGAAATTGTATTGTCCGTATATGATACTGGTTTTTTTATCCCCAGAAAGATAACGGAAAAAGAAAAGCCACCCAGCAAAAAGTAGTCCAAAGTATAGAAGAATGGGCCGAAACAGTAGAACAAATTGCATATAGCCTGCTGCATCTGCTTCCAGATCAATTTGATGCCTTACAGATGAAGGAGTTTTATACTCTTTTAAATGCTTGTTTAGATAAACAGAAACAGGATGATATAAAAGCCTCCTATTATACAACGTGGATGCTGGCATCATTTTGTGGTGCAAAGTTAGATTTTATGAAAGTGCATTTATGAAGGGTTATATCCTGATGAAGATAAGCCAACACAGGAAGGTAAAGATGAATTTATGAAGCAATTTAATTTATAAGAAAGGAGGTGCATTATGTCAACAATTGCAGACTTACAAGTGAAAATCGGTGCTGATGGAAGTGGATTGTCTAAAGAATTGGATAAAAGTCAGCAGTCGATCAGTAAGGCATTTAATACCCATCCCATTGATACGTTTTCTAATTCCATCGAAGGCGTTACAGGAAAACTTAGTAACATGGTAGGTGGATTCACACAAATTGCAGCGTTAGCTGCTGGTGGATTCGGTTTAACCTCTATGATTGATAAAGCAGTACAGGCGGGGGACGCCGTCTACCAGCTTACCAGTAAGTATCAGATGTCAACGACAGAAGCCGTACAAATGAACCGGGTATTCAGTCTTACTGGGGGGAGTGTAGATACCGCTGCACGGGCGATTATGCGACTTGACAAATCTTTTACTGGTAATTCAGACGAAAGTAAAAAGGCGCAGGTCACATTGGCAGCATATGGCGTATCTTTAACGGATGCTAGCGGAAAAATATTGCCGTTAAATCAACAGCTTGCTAATTTGGCTTCTGGATACAAAGAAGCACAAAAAGATGGTGAAGGGCAAGCTTTTATCATGAATACGCTGGGCGTTCGGGGAATGGAACTTACCAAAACGCTGCAAAATTATAATGAAGCGGCAGAAACAGCTGCTCAAGTCAAGGGCATTGGACTGAATCCACAGGAAATGCATCAAGCATCGCAAGACATGAAACAGATGAAAATGCAATTAGGGCAATTGGAAATCGCGGCAGGAGCCGCATTGGCACCTATGGCTACGGAATTACTACCTGAAATAATGCCGTATTTACGTGATTCTGCGGAATGGATTGCAAAAAATAAAACAGCTATTAGCCAAACCGTTATTGAAGTAACTAAGTTATTAGCCGTTTATGAAGCCATGAAAATGGCAAGAGCCGGTGGTAATGCCGTTCAGACGATAACCGGGGTGGTTGGCAATGCATGGCAGTCGACAGCGCCTAAGATGGAGGCGCCAAGTCTTAACAAATCACAGGAACAGCAGATCAACCGATCCGTACGGGCGAGTGAAAAAGCCTATGACAAAATGCGTCGTGATGCCATTAAAACGGCGCAGCAACAGAATATGTCAGCAGAAGAAACTGCTGCGTTTTTATCTCAGAAATTTACTGAAATTGGAATTCGGTCCACAGAAGAAGCAAATACGATCCGTACATCTATGACGGAAGCCTTTGCTCAAATTAATGTAGCAGCAGAAGAAAGCGCCATATCAATCGCCACATCGATGGAAGGGACAACGTCCGCTGCTATATCATCGTCCACACAGAAAGTAGCGGCCAATGTAGAAAAAATAGCCAGCAATGACACTGTTATAGCCAGCAACGTTGCAGTCTCTGAATCTGAAACACTTACTGGTGCAGCTGCAGAAGAAGCTGCAGGAATGAAAAAAGTGTCAGATGTGGAAAAGATTACCAGCAATGAAGCTGTTATAGCAAGTAATGCAGCTGTTGGTGCATCGGCAACTGCTGAAGGAGAAACCACTGCAATTGCGAATGCTGTAGCGCAAGGGAGTATAAGCAAAACAGAATCGGCTACAGAAAAATTAGGTGCGGCACATGATGTTTCCGGAGCCAAAGCGGTAGCTAGTGGAACAAAAACGGCATCTGTTATGTCAAGATTGCCATCTATGATAGAGCACGTGTCAACGGCATTATTAGCAATGGCAGGGGGATGGATGGGGGTAGCTGCAGCGGCCTTATATGCTGCGTATTGCGCTTACCAATATTTTCATGCTAAAGATAAGGAAATTGAAAACGAAACATATGTATTAGATGATGGTTCAAAATATATACAAAGAAACGGGTATTTTTACAAGCAATCAAAAGATAAGAATCAAGCATTGATTGATGATCCCACAGGATCAGGGGTCGGGGCGTCAGATTCTGATTTGCCGGAAACTGATCAAGATAAAATTTCTCAATTAAATGGCAAATGGTTTGATAATCATAAATCAGATAAAGATTACGTAGCTCAATTAAATATGGATGCTGCTGAACAGAAAGCAAAAGAAGCAGAAGATCGATTAAGTCAGGCATATTCAGATGCAGGACTTGACGATAATGGCAATAAGATCAAGCCAGAAAAAGCGTCTAAAGATAAAACAGATAAATCAAATGCCGCTGATTTTGTTAATTTTTTAGTGCAACAAGGATACGATCGGAATTTTTCTCTTGGATATGCAGGCGGCTTGATGCTGGAGTCCGGGGGGAATACAGAAGATATCAATCCACAAGCAGTTAATCCAAACAGCGGAGCATATGGGATTTCTCAATGGCTTGATAGAGAACCGTTGTTGCAGCAGTTTGCGGCAAATAACTATTCAAGCCCCAGTGATTTAGGTACGCAGGAAGCATTTACTGTATGGGAATTACAGAATACAGAAAGAGATAATTATCAAAGGGTGATGAGCGATGCACAGGCATCCGGTGACTTTTCCCCAGCTAATTTTGCTAAACTGATTGATAAATATATTACAAGATCAGAAGGAACACAAGATATACGTGATCAAAAAGCAGCCAATGCTGAATCTTTAGCTACTAATATGGGGAGTCAGGTTGATGAAAAAAGTATTGCCAGTAAAATACTTGAACATCAAAAACAAGTTGATCAAGCTAAAAAATCTCTTGCAGATTTAGAAGCATCACTGCAACAAAATATCTTGTCAGATACAGGTACAGCATATGAAACTGGGATTGGGAAAGTGGCAGTTTCTGTCCGAAAATTTCAGGAAGAAATTGATAAGTTAAAAAAAGTTGACAGTACGATTGATACTGGTAGGGCACAGGTGCTACTAGGCCAATACAAGGCATCGGAAATCGAAAAAGTAACACAGGCATGGCGAGAACGCTGGTCGAAATTGAAGGTGGATTTGGCAAAAACCAATGCGGAGATTTATGGTGACTATAAGGATTTGGCAAATGCTGAATATGATACCACTATTTTTGCAATTGACAAGGAACGGGCGGCAAGATTAAAGGAAGTTGAACAAAGCAAGGGGGATGTTCAAGCAGCTGTTGCAGTAAATGAATGGGCGACGGCACAATATTTGGCGGCTGCTAAAAAGCGTGATGACGCAATGCGTGACAGTTACAATAAACAACTTCAATGGGCAGTTAATAATAATGATGCGAATGCAGTCGTAGACCTTGTGCAAAATGATCCACGCCGGCAAGAAACCGCAACATGGGAAGCACAAAAAAAAGCATTGCAGGAATATGTTACATTGGCGAAGCGAAGTGATCTTAGTCTGCTTTCTGTAACAGAAACAGCGGCAGAATCCATTGCGGGAGGGCTTGACAATATATTTAGCGGATTGGGAACTAATATCACCAGTGTAAGCAAGTTGGTACAAAGTTTTGGAAATCTGGTTATCAGTACATTAATGAAGATTGTAGCCCAGGCGGCGGCTTCGCGATTAACATCGTCAATTTTTGGATCTAATTTAACAAGTGGGGCCACTGGAAATATTCTTAGTGGCTTGGTAACTTCATGGGAAGGAAGCTCAGGCAGTAATAACTTTAGCCAAGAAAGTATTTTAGATAAGGCGGGGATAAGCTTACCCACATTTGCGTTTGCAGATGGAGGGGTAATTACGGCCCCAACATTAAGTCTGATCGGAGAAGGGAAGGATGCGGAAGGAGTATTCCCATTGAATAATAGTACCTATAGTAATCTTGCAAACCATATCAGTCAAAATATGAAAACTGGAAAAGGTACTGCTCCCGTAATTAATATTAATAATAATTCGGATGCGCAGGTAAGTGTTGAGTCGGTGAAAACAAATGAGGATACAGGAGAGCAGATATATAACTTTACGGTAGAAAATATTTTAAGTAATAAAAACGGGGATTTAACCCGTCTCAAACAGGCAATGGGGGCGATGCGGTGAGCAATTATATTTTCCCGACAAATATTCCAGAGCCCAAAATACCATATGCCAGCGATGCTGGAGATACATACAATGGAACGATCAGCGACAGTACGATAGCATCTACGACAGATGCCAATTATAAGGTAACACGCCCCCGTACCACGCGAGTCGTACGAACATGGACATATACGTGGACGATGTTGTCTGCAGATGATTTTAATATTATTCGAGACTTTTGGCTATCTGTGCGAACTTCGGAGATGTTTCAATTTACCGATTACGATGACGGAAAGGAGTATACGGTACGATTTACAGGTAAATTCGCATACACTAACAAGTTGCCACCCGATGGGTATGTAGTAAGTCTTACTTTCGAGGAGGTATAACCGATGCTGAAATGGCCGAATGCGGCAATACTTGAAAAAAATAAACTTGCCAGTGATGCACCATTTTTGGTATTGGTAAAAATGGTATATGGATCGCTGGATCCCATTTATATAGTAAGAAATAATGAGGATGTAAATTGGAATGGGGAAGTATGGACTGCATATCCGTTAAATGTCGGAAACAATACGGTGGATAATAAAGAAGAACCCAGCTTATCCATTACCGTTAGCAATGCTGGAGGGTTGCTGCAGAAATATTTGCAAGAATACAATGGATTCGGAGGAGCTGCCCTTACCATTTATGTTGTCCATGCTAAATACTTGGATAATACAACCCCTTTAGATGAGTTTGATTTTATGGTTGCAAGCACCTCCTATGATGAGCAGTGGGTGACTTTTAAATTATCGGCGTCTCCGGAAATTCATTACCAGTTCCCCATGTTTTCATATGCTGCAAAGTACTGCCCGTATAAATTTAAATCTGTACGATGTGGATATGCGGGAACTGCAAGTGCTTGTAACAATACTGCCGATACATGCCGAATACCTACTCGATTCGGCGGGGAAGAAGGTATGAACAGTGTTTAAATATGAGGATTTGGTGGGCTTGCCTTTTCAAGATGGCGGCCGCGGCCCGAAAGTCTATGACTGTTGGGGGCTGGCAATGGAATTATTTTGCAGACAGGGAATGCATTTACATGATCATCAATGCAGTTCTGAAGCAACAAAGCAAGTGGCACGCTGCATGGCTACTGGTATTTTAGATTGGCAGAAATTAGATAAGCCGGAAGCAGGCGCACTTGTCATGATTCGTATGCTTGATGAAGGATGGGCGAATCATTGCGGAATCTATTTGGCTCATGATAAATTTATTCATGCGTACAGTGAAGAAACGGGCGTCGTAATTGACCGGATTAAGAGATGGGGACCGCGAATTATAGGATATTACTGGCCAATGGAGGCAGCGTATGAGACATGAATTCGTAAATATTCCAACGGATACATTGCAAATTATAGAAATAAAAAATCCGTTTGAGCCAAAGAAAGAAACAAAAATCGTTCCACTCACTAATGGGACGGTTTTTTCATACCTAAATCCGGAAGGAAAAGATATTTATTATAATGGACTTTATGTTTCAAATCCATCTGCATTTTATCCTCAAAGTGGTGGGCAGCTTATTGTCATGCCACATATAGGGAAAAGCATTGGAAAAATATTTGGTTGGGTAGCGATGATTGCGTTATCCTACTATGCAGGAGTCTGGACTAAAGGATTATTTGGTGCGACATTTGGAGGAGCACTTGGTAGAGCGTTAGTATCTGGAGCGATTTTGTATTTAGGTGGACGGATTATTAACAGCGTATTTCATATTGATCAAAAAAATAATAGTTCAGAAACAAATTATGGATGGAACTTACCAACTGTACAAACAACAGAAGGTGGCGTTATTGGTGAAACCTTCGGCGAAGTAATGCCGACTCCGCAATTACTCATGGAACATGTGGAAACGGTGAACAGTGACGATCAGGATAGTAATGTCCAATATTTAAACATGCTACTTTGCGGCGGATGGGGGCCAGTGGACAGCATTGATGATATTCGCATTGATACGACTCCTATTGGAAACTTCAGCGATGTGCAAATTGAAACAAGGTCAGGAACAAATGATCAAAGTCCCATTTCCTTGTTCCCAGACACTGTGCTGGATCAAAATGTAGGCATGGAATTGGCGCAGGGAAAGACAATTATCCGTACAACAGAAACTAATAAAGCGAAAAAATTAGAGGTGACATTGGAATTCCCTAATGGATTGTACTATGTGGACGACAAAGGGAATTATAAAAATGCGACAGGCGTATTTAATATTCTATATCGCAAAACAGGTACAACAAACTGGCTAACTCCGAATGGGGCTAATGGAGCCACTACGGATAATACAGATATGATTCAGAATTTATCTGCCAACGAATCAGAACAAGAGGTGTGGACAATTGCACGTAGTTTTCTTAGATGTTCTGTTACGGGCAGCATTCATGGTCTGATGGGATATGCAACGCCCGGTAAAACATATAATAATGGGTATATTTCATTTTATCTTAAGGGATTGGGAAATGCGACGATTCGCACGGGTTCTGGCACATATAGTATTACAAAAGGAACCAATTCAGCAGTACGTCGGACATATGTTATTCCTAATTTGGATGCGGGGCAATATGATGTCAGCGTTACGGCAACACAACTTCCTACAGGTACCCGATATCAATCGTATGCACAATGGGATACGCTATCTGCCTATATCTATGATGGCGCCCGATCACGGCCAGGAAAGGTATTAGTATCCCTGCGAATTAAGGCCACAAACCAGTTATCTGGCAGTCTGCCTAATATAAACTGGCGGCAATGGCGCAATACAGTATATGTGTGGAATCCAACCACCTCGGAATATGAAGAAAAAAGCGCCAGGAATCCAATTTGGGCGGCCTATGCAATTTTACATAAATGCAAGTATATAAAAAATGTTAATACCAATAAATATGAATATGTAGTGGAAGGCAGTGCAGCTGTTAATTTTACTCAATATTATGATGACTGGATAGAAGCTGCTGAGTATGCGGATGAACTTGTAAGCAATCCAGATGCCAGCAATGGAACAGAAGCCAGATTTGAGTTTGATGCTTTTTATAATAGTACAGAAACGGCGTGGAATGCGGCGCAAAAAGCAGCGGCAGTAGGTCATGCGACGGTTATACGGCATGGCACACAATATGGGATATCTGTTGATAAACCGGGAACGATATGTCAAATTTTTGGAGAAGGTCAGACGACGGTATCAACAGTAAAGGGCGAATTTGCATCTATTGAAGATCGGGCTAAAGCTGTAGAAGTCACATACAATGATACCGACAATGATTTTAAAAATACCTTAATGAAAATATACAGTCCCAAGTATGCGGCAGATACGACCGTGCAGGATAATACTGCAAAGGTTACGCTGTTTGGGGTAAAACGCCGGTCTCAGGCATATCGGGAAGCTTATTATTATTTGGCGACGAATGAGCGACAGTTGCAAACTGTAAGTTGGGGGTGTGATATTTCAGGTATCGTATGCCAATATGGAGATATAGTGGGATTAAATCATGCGGTCCCCCAACTTGGTACTGCTTCCGGAAGAATTGTATCTGTCGATGGAACAACCGTGACGCTGGATAAAGCAATAACCTTAGAAGCGGGAATTTCATACGCTATGATGGTTAGTTTATCGACGTCTGATATGATTTTAACAAAGGCTATTGTAGGTGTGAGCGAAGAGACGACCACGGATACTCTTACAATCGCTTCCGCTTTTGATGCGACTACTATGCCAACACAATACGATCCATACGCTATTGGAGTTACGGATAAGGTAGTAAAGCCATTCCGCGTGGTTAAAACGGAACGGACTGGAGATAATCAGGTTACTTTGACAGGGATTGAATATGATGAGGCTATCTATGATATCGACTATGAAAGATATCCAGTTGTTGACTACACTAATCCTACTGTATTTGATGCGCCCACAAATTTAGCCCTTACGGAATCAAATTATTGTATGGCAGATGGGACAAAAATTCATATTTTAACTGCCAATTGGGATGTTGTGGCGGGGCAGCATGTTGATAAATTTTATGTGTATTATTCGGAAGATGGGAATACTTGGAAACTATGGGGATCTACGGAGGCGATGATAGCTGCTATTACAGATGTAAATCCTCCGGGAACGTATTATGTGAAAGTGTGTGCATCAAAAAGCGGCATAAACTCCGCATATGCACAAAAAAGTCTAGATATGACAGGATGGGATGCACCACCTAATGACGTTACCGGCCTTACGGCAACAAAAATCACATCCAATACCACACAGGTAAAATTGTCCTGGGAAGCTAATACGGATATCGATCTGAAAGGATACCGGGTGTATGTCAATGGCGTCCTGCATAGCAATATTTTGACAGATACGACTTATACATATACCGCCGATCAATCCAGACAGTACACGTTTGCTGTAGTGGCCGTGGATAACAGTGACAATGAATCCGCAAACCATGCGACGGTAACAGACGTGATTACCTGCGAACCTGCTGACGTGACGGGATTTACCATACAGCAGAGTGATGCGGACCGATCCATTGCCGTATTTAACTGGGCGGCGAATAAAGAAGTCGATCTGTCTTACTATGAAATACGAGTCGGCGATTCCTGGGATACCGGGACAGTACTTGTTACCAAAACAAAAGCGATTACGGCACGCTATACGCTGCCAGCTTCTGGTAGTTATACGTTTTGGATTAAAGCCAGTAATGCCGAAGGGTTTTACAGTGCCAATGCGGCTCAACTGGTGGAACAAGTCACGCTGGAACCGGATGCGGTCACCAGTCTGGCTATGACACAATCCACACAGGATAAATCCAAAGCGACGCTGTCCTGGACGGCACCGGCGGGAGGCGATATTGCCTATTATGCGGTGAAATACGGAACATCCTGGGATGCGGGCACGTTGGTGGCGAAAACGAAAGAAATCAAGCTTACGGTCGCACTGCCCGGCAACGGAACCTGGCATTATATGGTACAGGCAGTTACGGTGGCAGGATATACCAGTACGATTGCCAGTACAGACATTACGGCATCCATCCAGCCCCTGGACGTCACGAATTTCAAAGCCATACAGTCTGCTACAGACCGGACCCGGATCACGCTGACATGGGACGCACCGGCAGAAGTGGATGTGGCGTATTATATTATCAAAGAAGGCAGCAATTGGGATTCGGCAGTGATCGTTTCTCCCCGGGTTGCGGGGACGTTGTATGATGTGGTGGTTGACGACGAAGCGCAGCACACCTGGTTGATCAAGGCCGTCACCATAGCTGGGAATGAAAGCCAGTATGCCGCAAGTGTTAGCGGTATCTATGACCTGCGCCCCAATCCTGTTGCCAGTATTCAGGCGTCGCAGGACAGCAACAACCGATCCATCTTAAATATCAATTGGGCCGAAGTTACGGACGGCGACTTATCCGGATACCAGGTAAAGATTGGCGATAACTGGGATGCCGGGGAACCACTACCGTTCACGCGGGAACTGTATGCCACCTATACATTAATAGCGTCGGGCACTTTTAAAGTGATGATTAAAGCCATGAATGCTGCCGGGTATTACTCGGACGAAGTATCCATTGTCTGCACGGTGCAAGTCGAGCCATCCAATGTGACGGGCTTGGTGGCATACCAGAATGGCGATACGGTGGAACTTTACTGGGATAAAAGCTCGGACAATGATGTGACAGGTTATGAAATACGGGAAGGGCACAGTTTTGACAGCGGGGCGTTAGTATCGACCGGGGTAGCGAATACAGACTACACCATGGCCATTGATACGGCCCGTTTTTATCACTATTTTGTCAAAGCAATCAACAGCAGCGGGAAATACAGTAAAACGGCGGCCAGTGTTTCTTTGACCGTCAGCAACTTATCGCCCCGCAATGTAATCCAAACGTTCGATGAAATTGCGTTGGCCAGCGGTACGCACGACAATACAGAATTTGGGACATCACTGATCAATTTCCAGACGATCGGCGGCAAGTGGTCCGATTATCCGACGACAAAATTCAGTGAAGTCGGCGGCAGCAGCGTGCTAAAGCTGGCAAAGGATTCAAATGGAAATTATGCCACATCAGGCATCTATACGTCAGCGGTTATTGATATTGCATCCATTATTACTTGTAATGTCACCACACTATTCACATCTTCGGTCAATTTGAAAGGCGGCAGTGCAGCACTGCAAGTGCGTACTTCGCAGGATGGGACGACATGGCTGGACTGGGAAGGATTTAAGCCGATACAGCGGACATTTCGATACATTCAGTTCCGGATCCTGCTGGAAACGACAGATATCACAAAGACGCCGGAAGTCAATCAATGTATCGTGTCGATTGATGTGCCGGACACCGATATTGCCTTAACAGCGACGATCAGCACCGGCGGTACAACGGTACCCTATGGTCATACCTATTACACGGTCCCAGCAGTCGTTCCGGCAGCGATCGGGGAAAACCTGCATGCCGAATTGATCAGCAAGACCCTAAGTGATTGCGTAATCAAAATTAAAAATGCATCTAATACAGACGTCGGCGGTACCGCGGATATCCGTATCAAAGGATACTAACGCCGTAGGGCGGTTTTTTTATTGAAGAAAGGAGCGTGATGATATGGCGTATGACAGCACAAAACCGGCAGACGACGGGTATTTATCCGCGTTCCCTGCGGAGGCGCGAGAACAGCTGCGGGCTATCATTGAGGATCAGATTGTCAATGCCTTGAAGCTGCAGGGATTGGTTCCTGGCAATGCGTCTGGGCAACTGCCTGTCAGTAACGGCAATGTTAATGCAAATTTAAATGCGGATCAGGTAGACGGGAGAGATGCCTCTTATTTTTCACCGTCTACGCATGTGCACTCTGATGCCACACAAAATGCCGACGGGTTTATGAGCAAAGCCGACAAAACCAAGCTGGACGGTGTGGCAACAGGCGCGGAAGTAAATCAAAATGCGTTTAGCAATGTGGCTGTCGGCAGCATTACGATTCAGGCAGATGGCAAGCAAGATACGCTGACGATTGCGCAAGGTGCCAATATTACGATTACAGCGGATGCCAGCAATGATAAATTGACCGTCGCTGTATCAGGGACGGTTCCTAATGCGACCAATGCGGCAACTTGTACTGGAAATTCAGCGACGGCCACAAAATGGCAGACAGCACGGAACATCGCGTTAACCGGCAATGTCACTGGGAGTGCCGCTATAGATGGAAGTGGAGATGTAAGCTTCAACACGACAGTAAAGGGTATTGACTCAACGGTATTGGCAGCGGTTCTGTTAGCCGCCTATCCGGTAGGAGCACTATATTGGAGTAGTGTCAACACGAATCCGTCTACCTTGTTTGGCGGCACATGGGCTCAGGTTAAAGATAAATTTATACTAGCCGCCGGAGATACCTACTCCGCAGGAAATACCGGTGGAGAGGCCAATCACGTCTTAACTACAAGTGAAATGCCATCCCATGGGCATTCAGGATCAACCAGCACAAATGGTGATCATTCCCATACTGTTACAACCTTTAATGGTTTTGGGAAAATAAACGGGAATAATTATGATGGCTATTGTACTGGAAGTACCAATAGGACCACCAGTACGGCCGGAAATCATCAGCATAGTCTTAGTATAGATAATACTGGCGGTGGTGCAGCCCACAACAATATGCCTCCGTATCAAGTATATTATTGCTGGCAACGTACAGCGTAAAGGAGCAGTAAATTTATAGATAAAGGCGGTGAATCATGGGTGAACATGATTTTCAGACAGAATTGCTGGGGCGGCTCAGCAGTATGGAATCTAAAATAGACATTATGTACGAAGAGTTACGCTCGCTACAGGCTGACGCGAAGAAATCGAGTGTAGCCACTACGGATGCATTGACGTCGGCAAAGTCAGCACATAAGCGCATTGACGGAATTAAAACAGATGCAATGTTATTGGGAGCAGTCATTTCGTTCTTCGTTACCCTTATTTTTAAACTTCTTGGAAAATAGAAAGGCGGTGATCCCGTATCTGATCCAGCGGAGGGAGGTGATGTTAGTTGTTGAAAAAAATACAAAATATGTTAGTCGTAGCCTTATCCAAAACAGATAAGCTAAAAATACGAGGTATGCCAAGATTGATGGTATATCTTTTTTTATTGCTGGTGATTATATGTATTCTATTGTTTATGGCCGCGTGGAGCTGGCAGTGGAAGACGACCGGCAAAGCGGACCTGGCTATTATGATCCAGTTTATTACGGCGATTACATCGGTGTCGTTTGTTGCAGCCGTCGGCTTTTTCGGCAAGGCAATGGTAGACAGCAATCATGATGGCATTCCGGATGAATTTGAAAAGGAAGGTAATACTAATGTTAGGTGATTTAAGCGCACAATATGAATCAAATGGAGACCCCGGCTGCATAGCCAGTGGCTACGGCGACCCGGGCGGCAAGAGCTACGGCGCGTATCAGTTTAGCAGCAACGCCGGGAGCCTCCAGCAGTTTTGCAACTGGCTGACCTATAACTACCCGCAGTACGCAGAGCAGCTCACGGCCTACCCCTTGTGCAGTGTGAGCTTTGACGAGGCCTGGAAGAATATCGCGGCCAATGACTATGACGGCTTTTTGGGCGCGCAATACGAGTACACCAAAGAGATCTATTACGATAGGGCCTGTGAGGTCCTCGCGGAAAGCGGCTGGCACATCGAAAAGCACGCCGAAATTATGCAGGATGTGGTCTGGTCCCGCGCGGTCCAGTATGGCGTCGGCAATATCATCGACATGTGGACCGATGCCGTCCATAGTATGTACAACGTCGAGGACGGCACCTACGTCGGCTATCCTAACCTTACCTATGTGGACTCTGCCGAATTTGACTATGATTTTATTGTCGCCATCTATAACGTCTGCAAGTCGGAGAAATGGAATCACTCGTCCCTCCGCGACAGCTTAAACAACCGATTTGACCAGGAAATGCACGACGCCCTGGCACGGCTCTAGAGAGGAGGTGGTCCCTTGTATCTGTCCTCTGTTTTAAAAAAGGTAGGTGATGCACTTGCTACACACTATAAAATGGTGGCCGTTACTCTTGCTATTTTGCTTGCTGCCGGCCTGTACGTGGGACTCCAGCGCGGATACGGTGACGATGTCCAGGACACAATACAACGTGTTACGGACGACAATCGAGACGCAGCGGCAAACGTCAACGCAGCTAGAGGCAAAGTTGCAGACGCTCAGCGAGAGCTCGACCAAGCAGCAGACAGCCTTGACAGAGCTACAGCAAGAGCTCGCGAGCTCCAAAGCAGCAACGGAGGCGACAAAGAGCTCCTTGACGACTGCACAAGACTCGTTACAGACAGCAAACGACAGCTTGACGAGGCAAAGCGAGTCCTTGCAGACATTGACCAGGCAAATCAATGACGAGAGCCACAAATACATCGTGGCCAAACGCCAGCGTAATGCCTGGGCCGTCCTCTGCGGCGCGCTCATGGTCTACGCCATGACAAAGTAACATCTCCCTTAAGGGGCTGTGAAATAACGCCCCTATAAAAACGAATGAGGATCACTGGCTCGAAAGAGCCGGTGATCCTCATTTTGTGGTAAAATTTTACGTAACTAATGAAAAATTCAACCATCAATTATTTTAAAACAAAACAGGCTATTTTGCCACTGTTTATTTCAGATTGTCTGAATATCTGCGATCCTGTGCTGG
>ERZ836829.766-NODE-766-length-29559-cov-4.569889_pt1 | contig 29559 bp, 18 predicted proteins | sample MGYA00519574_ERZ836829 | MGnify/ENA primary metagenome ERZ836829 (study PRJEB31850, sample SAMEA3708808) | human gut metagenome | biome: human gut; feature: human-associated habitat; material: faeces | place: China | collected 2014 ...
AGCGACACGAGGATTTTCAGTCCTCTGCTCTACCAACTGAGCTATCTGGGCATTTCATAAGCATCAAGTTTTCTTTCTCAATGCCAACAAAAAGTATTTTACAATATAATCAAGAAAATGTCAAGTATATTTTTTCTTTTTTTACTTAAGTTGTCAATATATGGTTGCAGTTCAAGTTCAGCACTCTTGAAATTATCATCATGTAATATGTTTTTTATACCTTCCAAAGGAAGCCTCGCCCCTTTAGTGGCGATTTTGCAATGTGGCTTGAGATTATTTTAATTATTCAGCCACTTCATCCAGATGTGGATCTGGGATGTCATCACCGCCAACATAAGTTCCACACACTATTGTACGATCAAAACTGTTTGGAACACAGGTAGAAAACGCAATCACGTGTCCATCCTCACTCAGCTTTACATCTCCCTGCATACTGTTTCGCAACTTTAATTCACTTTGCCATTTAAAAAAATCCTCTCCCCATCCGTCAAAAGATCTCTGAAAAACATCTGCTGCGCGATGGCACTGGAAAATGGAGAAAATCTGATAACGGTAGTTACCTTCCGGAGTCAGAATCCAGAAATATGGTTCTTCATCGTATAAGGTTTGATCTTTAAGCCTAGCCAGATCTGACAACATCGAACCATCACGAACATTATGACCATAGATAATAGAGTATGGTGATGAAAAATCATCTGCCATACGGTAGTCCATAAAAATGCAGCCTGCTTTTGAGGTATCACTCGACAGGTCGTAAGTTCGATGCACATAATATTCATTGTCATCAGCCTGCAAAACAGGATAAGATATCTGCGGCAGTCCTGTAAAATATACCCAGCCAATAATATCCTCATTGATTTCCTTTAACTCATCCCAGTCAACAGAAATAGGAGCACTTTTTGAAATGCGCTTTCTTTTTTTTCGATACTTTTTCCCCCCATTCTCCAAATATTCCTCAGTTGTTTTCAAATAATCTTTTGTTGTTTCTTCTGCTTCGTTTTCTTTTTCTTCCGATTTTATAACCTCATCGCGAAGATCAGAATATAAGTCACGATCTTTTGAGTAAGCTGCATAGTAGCAATAAAGCTTCCATCCAGCCCCCGCTACCACAAAAAGCAAAACAAATAAAAGCACAAGAAGCAACACGGTGCTGATTCTGATTTTCTTCTTTTTCATAAATGTATCCAAAGCTCCTTTCCCGCAGATTCAACATTTCGACGTTTAAACTAACAATATTCGCCATTACTAGCCCGGTGCAATTATAATAACAGCTGCCAATATTTTTTTATAATCCTCACTTTACACATTCACTATTTAATTACAGCCCCGGTTTGGGGCCGGGGCTGCCTGTGTTTTGTCTCGTGGATATATTTTTTTCAGGCTTTATGCATGTTTTCTCTTTCTTCTTACCAGTACCGTCGCTACTGCTACTGCTGCTACCAGTGCTGCCAACAGGCTCAGTACATACGGCATCGGACTCGAATCATCTCCTGTTACTACTGGTGGAATCACCAGCTGTACCGGTACGCTTACCGTCTGATCCTCATCTGTAAGATCACTGTGATCAACGATTTGGTTACTCTGTGTGTCATACAGTGTCTCAAAGACTACCAGTGTCTTTCCCTGCAGCTTTGTGGTATCAAATGTGAAGGTTACTTCTACACTTCCATCTGCTGCCTCAGCTGTAAAGGTAGTTTCTGCGGTTACACCAATCGGCTCTCCGCTTGCCTTATCCATAATGGTTCCCTTTAATACGTAGGTCTTTCCTGTGGTCAGACCCTTGTATGTTACGGTATCCACTAAAGTTACATTTGTTCCCAGTACCATGGTCTTTGAACCGTCAGTACCATTTACTGCTGTTGTGTGAATCTCCGGATAAGAGATTGTCTGATCCTCATCTGTCAGATCTTCATGGGTTCCAATGGAGATTCCCTCATAAATGACATCCTCGAAAGCAACGATCTTCTTTCCTGCCAGTGCAGAAGAATCAAATGTGAACTCAAGAATGATGCTTCCGTCTACTTCTTCGGCAACGAAGGTCTTTTCTGCCGTTACTTCCTTTCCGTCAACTGTTAACGGCTCGCCTGTTTCCTTAACCATAAGTTTGCCGCTTACGGTATACTCCTTGCCAGGAATCAGGTTCGTGTAGAATACTTCATCCAGTACTGTAGTTTCCTTTGCAACAACACCGTCATGATCGCCGGTTACTTTATCTGTTGCGGTTGTATGAATCTCCGGGATATGGACGGTCTGGCCCTCATCGGTGATGTCGGCATGTACCGCTACTTCCTTTTCCTCTGTATACAGAGTCTCGAAAGCAACCAGTGACTTTCCTGCTAATGCGGAAGAATCAAAGGTAAAGGTAATGTCGATGCTTCCCTCTTCGGTTTCTGCGATAAAGGTTTCACATGCGATAATATCATTGCCCTCGGCATCTGTGATTACTTCTCCGTTAACCTTATCAACAAGCTTTCCGGTCATTACATACTCGCGGCCAACCTCTAAGCCCTTGTATTCTACTGTATCAACGATAACAGCATCTTCCTTCGCCTTTTCGATGTGGTCCTCAGTATCCTCTCCGATTGCCGTTGTCTTGATTTTTGGAACATAAACTGTCTGATCCTTGTCCTCAATGTCAGCATGAACTGCGATCTCGATACCCTTATACTCTAAGGTTTCGAATGCTACTACAGTCTTTGGAGCAACAAGTGAAGAATCGAATGTAAAGATAACATCAACGCTTCCCTCGGACTTCTCAGGTGTAAATGTAGTCTCGGCAGTGATCGGCTTATCGTCGATAAGTACCTCTTCACCTGTCTCCTTGTTCATAAACACTCCCTTAACGGTGTACTCCTTGCCGGGTAACAGATGACTGTAATGTACGGTATCAATGATGGTTGCAGTCTCTTCGGACTTCGTATGGTTAATCTCAGTCTTCTGATCGGCTGCCGTGGTGTGGATCTCTGGAATATAAACCGTCTGGCCCTCATCGGTAAGATCGTGATGTCTTCCGACCTCTTTGCCTTCCGTGTAAAGAGTTTCGAATACAACGGTTGTTGTACCTGCAAGCTTAGAAGCATCCAGTGTGTAGGTTAATGTGATTGTCATGTCTGCCTTATCAGCAACAAAGGTTTCCTCGGATACGATCTGTTCTTCATCAACAAGAAGCTCTTTTCCAGTCGTCTTGTCCATCAGAACACCCTTAACAGTATACTCGTTACCAACCTTCAATCCTGTCAGTGCAACTTCATCAATAATTGTTACCTCTTTGTTTGCACCAGTTACATGATCCTCAGTGTCAGTTGCTGTTGCTGTGGTATGAACATCCGGGATATAGACGGTCTGGTTCTCATCCTCAATGTCCGCATGAACAGCGACTTCGATTCCCTTGTACTCCATAGACTCAAATGCGACTACTGTAGTTCCTGCGATTGCTGATGCGTCAAACTCGAATACAACTTCTACACTTCCTTCTGCCTTTTCAGCTACGAAAGTGGTGCCTGCAGTTACCTTCTTACCATCAATCAGGACTGGTTCTCCGATCTTCTTATTCATGAGTGTTCCGGTTACGGTATACTCTTTTCCCGGTAACAGGGAAGAATAGGAAACTGTATCAATGATCTTTGCCTTTGGCAGTGCCTCAATGTGATTAATTTTTGTAATGCCATCCTTTGCATTGGTACGAATCTTTGGAAGGTATACCGTCTGTGCCTCATCCCCGATCTCTGCATGGATACCGACTTCCTTACCTTCAGTGTACAGAGTTTCGAATACAACAATCATGGTATCCTCTAATGCAGATCCGTCAAACTTAAAGGTAACATCAACTGTTCCCTTCTGTGCCTTTACTGTAAATGTACTCTCTGCGGTTACTTCCTTACCATTTACGGTGATGACCTTTCCTGTTGCCTTATTCATAAGAACACCCTTTACGGTGTACTCTCTGTCAACTTCAAGTCCTTCATAGGAAACAGTATCAACAATGGTTACATCCTTCTTTGCCTCTGTTACATGATCCTTTGTATCATCTGCGATTGCAGTGGTATATACCTTCGGAATGTAAACTGTCTGATCCTTGTCGGTGATCTCGGCATGAACTGCAATCTGGATCTTCTTATATGTAAGGGTTTCAAATGCAACAACTGTCTTAGGTGCTACAACACTTGCATCAAAGGTAAAGATTACATCAACACTTCCCTCTGCCTTTTCCGGGGTAAAGGTGGTGCTTGCGGTAATCTCCCTGCCGTTAGCCATAACAGCCTTTCCTGTTTCCTTATTCATCAATGTTCCGCTTACTGTATACTCTCTACCCGGAAGCAGATTTGTATAGGAAACTGTATCAATGATGGTGGCTGTCTTGTTTGCCTCGGTATGGTTAATCTTTGTTGTCTGATCCTTTGCAGTTGTATGAATCTCTGGAATATATACTGTCTGCTCTGCATCCTCAAGGTCAGCATGTGCTGCCAGAAGTGCGCCGTCAGAATAAAGTTTTTCAAATACAACTGTGGTAGTTCCTGCAAGCTGTGAAGCATTCAACTCATAGGTCAGTGGAACGGTCATTTCGTGTGCATCGGCTGTGAATGTTCTTCTTGCAATAATGGTATTTCCATAAATCACAATCGGCTTTCCAGTCGTTGCATCCATCAAAATTCCGCTCAGTGTATACTCTGTGCCAAGCTTCAGTGCCTTAAGTGCTACCTGATCGGTGATTGTAACCGTCTCGTTAGCACCGACAACATGATCTTTTGTGTCATCGCTTGTTGCTGTTGTATGTACTGACGGGAAGTACTCGGTCTGTCCCTCATCACGAAGATCAGCATGGACGGCTACTTCCTTGCCCTCTGTGTACATATGCTCAAATGCTACAGTGGTCTTTCCTGCCAGAGAAACACCTGAAAACTTGAATGTAATCTCAATCGCTCCATTTGGCTTCTCAGCAGTAAATTCATTCGATGCAGTGATCTCTTTTCCTGCATCATCAAGAAGTGCTTTTCTAGTTTCCTTATCAACAAGTGTTCCTGTTACAGAATACTTACGACCAACCTCTAGTCCATTATAGCGAACGGTATCAATTAGTGTAATCTCCTTATCAGCTGCTGCATTATGGCTGCCATTTTCAGAGTCGATAATGGTTGTCTTGATACTCGGAACATAGATCGTCTGATCGGTGTCTGAAATATCGGTATGAGATGCAACTGTATCACCATCTAATTCCAGATACTCATAGAATACGAGCTTTCTTCCACCAATCTCAGATGCGTCAAAAGTAAAGGTAACATCGACTGATCCGTTTGGTGTTGTTGGGGTAAATTCGGTACTTGCAGTAATGGTTCTTCCGTTTACCATCAGAGCATTTCCTGCTGAAGTCATCAGCACACCCTTCATGGTATACTTCTTACCCGGCAGTAAATTCTCGTAAGTTACGGTATCAACAACAGTTGCATTGCTGTCTGCTTTTACCTGATTCAGTCCAGTATTGGCATCAAGTGCTTTTGTACGGATCTTTGGCACATAGACAGTCTGTCCTTCATCGGAAAGATCTGCATGAACAGCATATCTTCTGCCTTTGTAGTATACTTCCTCAAAAGCGACAATCGTCTTACCTGCTAAAGATACACCTACAAAATTGAATGTAATGTCAACACTACCATCTTTTGCCGGAGCGACAAATTCTTTTGATGCGGTAATCTCATTACCGTCATCGTCCAGAACAGCCTTGCCAGTGTCAGCATCCATCAAAGTTCCGGTGATTGTATAGGTTTCTCCAACCTTCAAGCCAGAATAGGTTACAGTATCAATAATACTTACGGAATCAGTTGCATTTGCTACATGATCCTCGGTCTTTGAATCTCGTGCAGTTGTCTGGATGCTAGGGAATGTAACTGTCTGATTCTCATCGTCCTTATCCTTATGCTCTGCACAAAACTCGCCATTCAAGGAAAGCTCTTCAAAAGCAACTACTGACTTTCCAACAAGAGCAGATGCATCAAATGTAAATACAACATCCTGTGTTCCATTCTTCTCAGTTGGAGTAAAGTCAACTGTCTGAGTCATCAGCTCAGTCAATGCTTCTCCATCTTTAATGTAAAGAGTTCCTGTTAAGGTATAGGTCTTATCGGTATCCAGATTCTTATAAGCAACATGATCGGTTAAGGTAATGGAGGATACTGGTTCTGTGAAATGTTCTCCATTTACATCAACCAGTGTTGTTTTAATTCCCATCGGAACGTTGTTAACTGTTCCAAGATCAAGAACCTTTCCGTCGGTGTCGATTGTGAAGGTGTTGGTATACATCTTCATGCTTCTGGTTGCTTCGGTCTTTAACTCGGTGATGGTATAAGTGCCATATACAAATGCTCCATAAGAATCATTTGCAGCTGTCATGGTTCCTTCGCTGCCCATGCCAAACCAAAGTCCTGCATCCTTTGCCAGAGAATCAATTACGCTCTGCGGAACAACGTCCTTTTCTCCATACTTTGAAAGAACATCATCGTTTGCATTGGTATTTGTGGTCTTTCCAGTTGCGGAAGTGAAGTTTCCATTCGCATCAGTTAAGATGTAATGTGTTTCACCAGTTGCGTTGTTGGTAATACAAAACGGAATGTAAGCAAGTGCTTCACCTGTGTCAGAATTTTTCTTCACGAAGGACAGATCACCACGAACAACACGGTCTGTAAAGGTAACTGCATTCATGTTTGTTTCGTACTGAATAAATGCGCCACCCTGATACTCAACAACATTGAAATAATGGATTTGACCATCATTCGTGTAATAATTGTTTGCCGATTTTTCTCTAACAGCATAATGACCAATCGGATACTGAGTAGTCATGGTCACATTTCCCTCAGCATCTGAGGTTACTGTCTCGATTGTCTCACCCTTTTTATAAGTGGTATTTCCAATGATAACAGAATCGTCTAAACAATAAACCTCAAAGGTGATACCGGTAAAGTTTGTTCCACCCATAGAAGCTTTCTTATTAAGCTCAAGATCATGTTTTTCCATCTTTGGAGTGCCGTTGATCTGACGCTCGGCATATGTTAAGGTTACGGCAGTCTCGTCATCCAGAGAAGTTGAAAGAGCATTGCCGCTCTTTAAATATACTGCAGAGTTCTCATCAACAAACTGGAATAAATATACGTTATTAGTTCCAGAAATCGTTGCACCAGTTTTTGCACTGCTTACGACAGCTCCATCTTTTGTAAAGCCTGCCGGTGCTTTTGTTTCTTCAACAGTGATGGTTCCAAGTGGAATAACGTAAGTTCCAGTATGGTTTTTTCCAAAAACTGCACCTGCACTATTACTATTTGGAACAATACACTCGTCTCTTAAGGAAGCATAATAGCTTCCATCTGAATGTTTTTTTGTCTGAATTACCCATACAGTTGGCTTTACCTCTGGATCAGTTTCTTCTTTAATTTCTACTAAACTAGTATACTGCTTTGGATAATAAGTAATAGTATATTCAGCACCAGACAAGTCAGCTGTAGTCGTTCCATCGCTATTGATTTTATTTATCTGAATGCCCAACGGGTCGTTTAATGGAACGTCAGTTGTCTCACACATGACAGGAGCATCGGCTGTTGTTCCTGCTGTTACATTTACCGTGTAAACAGTACCGTTTGTCTGATAGCCTGATCCCGGAGCTGCATCTGCTTCCCTTACATAGTAAGTGCCTTCTGGCAGCTCATATGGCTGGCTGTATCCATTGGCATCAAGAGTAAGAACAACAAGGTTGTTAACACAAGCCGCATCTGTAAAGATTCCATAACGAATGTCTTCAAACTTATAGCAGCTGTTTTTGTCTGTCATCTCAGGATTTGCAGATGACTTATGAATCTTTAAATATCCATTCTTTGGTGCTGACGGATATACGATACTAATTGTTGCGAATGCGCACTGATAGTTCTGAGGATGCACGACACCTCCAACCTGCAGCATTGATGTTACGACCTTAAAGGTTGCATACATGTTGCCGTCTCTGCCGTCATGCACATCGGTACACTGGAGTGCCACATTTGGATGGTAATGTCCAAAGCCTTCGTCTATTGCATAATCCTTTTGGGTACGTCCTGTAAAAGTACTAATCGCATCTACGATATCCTGTGGTGTGCTTGCTGATTCATTACCCCATGCGTGCATACAGGAAAGAAGGACATTAGTTCCCTCCAGATTTAAAACCTTTCCATCGGTACCGCTTACCGAACCAAGTCCGTCAGTTCTGTAGCCAAAGATTTTATTTCCACCAAGGTTAACGGAACTGCCATTGTATGATGCTCGTTTACTGATATTTGCCGCAGTCATCTGCACCATATAGCCTGGGTCTGCCGAATTGGTATTTAACTGTGTTTTAAACCAAGAGCTGATCTGTGGTTCTACACCAAGTCCGTTATATAAGCAGAAAGACTGTGCATCATGTGTCGGAACTTCGGTTGCACCAATATGCATACCTCCCCGACCATCATATGCGGCTGTAACACCTGTAATAGTCAGTGCAGTATTGGCGTAAATGAACTTGTCTCCTACCGCAAGATTTTTCGGTACACTTCCCTGATCGAGCTTTAAATAGGCACCATTATACATCTCTGCTGCAAGATTTATACTCTCATCAGCTGAAACTGATCCGGTCAATTCCGCAGTGGTTACTTCGGCTGCCATTGAGTACTTTGATGCGGCATTATATCCGATAAGTACATCCAGACTTCCTACTGCATTTGCATCATTAACAACAAACTGCAGAACCTTTCCGTCATTCATGCTTCCCACGCTGTCTGGAAGACTTGCTCCGCGGTTGATTGATGCAGATACAAGATAGTTGTCAACAGAATCATCGTAATCATCATTAAAGACTCTTACTGTTGCAATTCCTGCCAAAAGATTTAATTTTGCCGGAAGGAATCTTTCAGTCATATCAGGATAAACTACATCTGCTGCGATAGTGATCTCACCGGATGGTATGAATCCGTAAAGAACCTGAATACGAAGTCCGAAGGAAATGCCATACAGCGTTCCCATATCGGATACATACTGTTCCGTGAAGCAATACTGGTAACGGCTGCCTGGAATACGGTACACACCGTTTCCAAGATATTCAATATCGGTAAATGCCTGTGCCTCAACACCGCCGTTATAGAAGCTTGTTGCAGGCTGATAGTCAGCAGACTCAACACCATTTAATGTCGGAACAGTGGAAACAACGTAGTAATTTCCGTCAGCTCCATGATAGACAGGAACGGTTTCCTTAAACATCTCTGGGTTTAAGCTCAGGATGTAATCATTTGAGTACCAGTCTGCATTAGAATCAAGCAGACCGTCAATGGTAGTCACACCTGCCTGAACCTTTGACGAATCAACATAGGTGTTATAAAACTGCATTGTCTGCTCTGTTCTCTGTAATGATACACCTGTCAAGCTTTCTGCAAACGCGTCATAGCTTTCATAATCCCATGTACGGTCAGCAGTAAACTCTTCCTCGTCAATTACATCTGCGAAATCTTTCTCATCCATCTCTGCCATCATTTCTCTGATGGAAAGATATCTTCTATACTGCTCAAATGTCATGGACTCTACAAAGTCAGTCAGTTCTTCCTCGGACAGCTTGTGGATATACTTTGCAACATCCAAATCACTAGCTGCATCATAGTCAAATCCGAAGCTTTCTAAAAGCTGATCCTCTTGTGCGCCATACTGTGCCATCCATACAAGCTGATAGTCATACTCTCCAAGACTGCTGATGAATTCATAGAATACATCACTCTCATCTCCACCGATTGCTTCGATGTAAGAAATGATATCTTCCCTTGTTGCGACAGACAGGTCGATTGTCGGTTCTTCGCTTGAAGTCTCTTCAACCATCTCTGTTTCAGTCACTTCTTCTGTTTCATTTTCAAATTCAGCTGTTGTCTTGTTTTCCTGTGTTTCATCCGGTCCACGTGTTTCATTTGCAGATGTTTCTTCTGCACCCTCTCCAGAGGTCTGGACTTCTTCTGTACAAACTTCTTCTGTCGTTTCAGGCACCGGCTGCATTTCTGATGCTGACGTCTGTGCTTCACTAGCTGTCGTCTCTGATGCGGTCTGTTCCTGCATCTTGCTTGCTGCCGTCTCTGATACGGTCTGCACCTGTGTCTCTGCAGTTGTTTCCTCAAGCGTGCTTTCGACTGCCGCGGACGATGTCTCAAGCTCTGATGCCATGGTGTTTACTGGTGTCAGCGTTGTCGATACGCTCATAAGTACTGCCATCAGTGTAGAAGTCAATCTCTTTCCTTTTTTATTTTTTAAATTCATCGTCATGCCTTTCTTTTGGGAAATCCCGTCAGAAAATCTGACAGGATCTGTTTGTTGCTTATTGCCTGCCTTTAAAACAGGCGGTCCTCTTAGACGATCCATAACTGTTTTCCTTTCTGTTTCTTCCACGAAAAAAGGTCATGGCATCTCTGCCACAACCTTTACACAGTATTCTGTGTTTTCTCGCATGTCCAAACTGAACACAATGTAAAAAGAGCATGAAAAAAGCACCAACAATAAATCCTGTTATTTTCAGAAGTTATGCAGATGCTTTTTCTTATGTATTGTTACTTATTTATTAATATCAAAAATCCTCTTGCATCGGATTTTTTACTTTTTGACTCTGGTATCTTGATATATTACTGTCATTTTGCTGCTCCGCAGCCAGAGCAGGTATAACCAGTAATTACTGTCTCATCCCATGCTGCCTGATCAACTGCCTGTTCGTTGTGACCTGTTGCATCATGATGGACTATTGTTGTCTCTGCCTCGTGATGAACTGTTTGATATGTTGCCTCGTGATGAACTGTTTGGTAAACAGCATCATGGTGCGTTGTTCCAACCTGCATCCATTCATCATGCCAGCTTGACCAACAGCCAGCACCCATATGAACATCAATATCTTCATTTGGATCTAAAAACTTATGACCACACTCATTGCAAATTCCAACCCATGCATAAATCGGCTCATCATACGCATCTGAAATCATCACATTTTCATCATATGCGTCCTGAACCAGTACCTGCTCATCCCATGCCGCTTTTGTGATCACTGTCTCGTCCCATGCTGCAAAGTCCTGCACCCACACAGTCTTATACGTTGCATCATGATGGACAACAGATGTCACTGGAACCCATGCATGTGTATGTGCTGTTGTCTGCGGCTGTGTTTCAGATACTTTGGTTGGCGCTGTCTTACTCGGGCTTGTCGTTGGTGTGCTTGTTGTCGGAGCAACCGTAGTCGGTGTCGCTGGCTTAGTATCTGGTACTTTGGTACTTTCTGTTTCCTTTGTTGTCTGCTGACTTGGCTTTGTTGTCTCTGATTCCGTTTTCGATGCAGAATGTTTCTTTACATCCTCACTCGCAGATGGACTTTCATCTATCTCCAACTCAGTTTTCCCTTCCAATGATTCTGCGGCACTTTCTGTTTCTCTGACTGCATCCTCTGTGTCCGAATCGGACACAGCTTCGTTAGTCTGTTTTGCTCCCAGATAAAATACCAACCAGTGATTCGTATCGGACCGGTAACTGACTAACGGCAGACGATTATACTCATCCTCTGTACACATTACATCCAGAGTACTTTCCTGAAGCTGCCCATCCACTGTCTGATACAATGTAATATCCGCATCCTCTGGAATCTGGAGATTAAAGTCATATGGCTCATCAGTTGTCTGCTGATAAGAAGTAATATCATACAAGGCAATGGTATCATAGTTCTGATAGTCCGCTGTTTGTTCCAGAAGCTGGGCAATGATTGGTTCATCCACGCTGATCCCGGTTACACTGTACTCTTCTGAATCCAGTCTATCCTGAAGTGAAAACAGCACAACTTCAGGCTCAGACTCTACTTCACCTGTTTCTTCTGTTGACTGCTCTGATTCTGATGATAATTCCATCTCTTCTGCATCAACGTTTGGCACAGTAAGAGTCTCTAGTTCAACTATAATATATCGATCTATAGTTTCGCTTTTTTCTTCTGCCGTAATCGTCCATGAAGCAGATGCCGTTAGTGATACAGCTAACATTACTAACAACCATTCTGCTTTTTTATTGCTCCATTTCTTCATCCTGTTCCCTCACTTCCTGTATTTTTGTTTTTGCTTTTGTACAGGTTTTAGGGGCAAACTCCTTTGTTTTATAGCTGCTGTAGCCATCATAGCTATAGCTTTGGTCAACACCATTCATAAATATTTTTTTGTTATTAATCTTATCTGTCAATGCAGCTTTTAGGAGCATTTTGATTTCCACATCTTTGATCGGACTTACCTTCATCGCTGTCAAATACTCTTCTTTATCAACTAAACTCCAGTCAATAACCTTTCCAAGCTCTTTTTTTAATATTTGATCCAGCCAGATACGAATGCTTCGTCCATTTCCTTTCTGAAAAGGATGTGCAATATTCATCTCCACATATTTTTCTACAATCTCATCAAATGTGGACTGCGGCATCTTCTCGATGCTTTCAAGTGCCGCATCCAAATACATAGCAGGTACAAATCGTAAATTCCCTTTTGCAAAATTCACTGTTCGTGTCTGACCGGCAAACTCATAAATATCACTAAAAAGATGTTTATGAATGGTCTGCAGTGCGCCGTAGCTGCCAGGCTCTAGTGTATCCAATAGTTTGTTTTTGAACAGCTCTGCCGCCTTTTTCTTACTGAACCTCTCTTCCTCTTTTGCCAGCTCAGTGAAATATGTGATTTCCAACTCGTTCTGCCGTTCATTTATTTCTTCATTATAATCCCCACTGTCTGATTCATCAAGCGACACAATGCCAAGCTGATATCCAAGTGGTGCCAATAGTTTATTCATGGAGCGAATCGTCGGCATCAATTTCCCATTTTCACAGCGGTTAATTGCGATTCTTGACAATCCAGTAATGCGCTCTAATTCTGATTGAGTCATTTTTTGACTTTTTCTCAAGTAGCTGTAATATGCCAGTAATCGCTTTGCCTGTGCTTCTGACTGCTGCTCTATTCCTGACTGCTGTTCTATTTGAATATTGTTCTCATTCATCGTTAATTCCTCCTGACTTTATTGTATATTATAATATACACCATGTCAAGGCATTTTTTAAATTCTTACACATTTTTTTCTATAGCTCATAGGCGAAAGCTTCATCTGTTTTTTAAAAACATTACTAAAATAAAATACTTCATCAAAGCCTAGTCTTTCGCTAATCTGCGTGATAGTTAAGTCTGTCTGCTGCAGCAGTCTCGCTGCTCGTTCCATGCGCATTTGACAATGATATTTCTGAAGCGTCATTCCTGTTTCTTTCTTAAATACATCATTCAAATGCTTATATGACAATCCCATATATGTCTCAATGTCAACTGAAGAAAATTTCTCTTCACAATGTTTTTGCAGATACGCAATCATCTGATCTGTTCTTTGTCTGCTTAGTGCTACTTTTCTGTCTGATTCACTATCATGGTACAGATTCAATAAAAGGCTGCAAAGCATTGTGTTTTGCAATAGTCTTTCCAGTGGATTTCGCTTTTCAAATAAATCACAAATTTCCTGCATCTGAGCTATATTTGAATAAGATTCCAGTTTCATCTTCTTTGGCAATTGATAAAAAAAGCTATGATTTTCCTTGTTTAAACTGCGGGCATATGTAAAACTTTCAAAAGGATCAAATCTTGTCTGTGCCGTAATTTCCGGAAGATAAAAGTGAAAATAGTACCAGCTTGTCATAGGTGGATTTCTCTTCGTTCCATAATGATGACAACCATGTTTAAGAAATAATAATTCTCCTGGCAAAATACAATATTCCTGATCATCCTCAACAACCTGCACTGATCCACTCACAACGTAAATAAGCACATCAAAATCTAATACACGATTAGGATGCATAAAACCATCTTCACTTTTAAAAAAAGCACATTCCCTAAGCAATGGCATTTCATCTGCTGCCAAAAGCAGCTGTTTTTTTTGTAACTCGCTTTCCATATATTATTCCTTTCATACTATGATGTTTGATACCGGATTGCTACGTGCTTTGCACTCCCGCAATCTTCAAATATATTCGCGAAACACAATTTTATATGCGATTATTTTATAAAAAATACCGAATAAATTTCATTTTATTTATTTCATTTCCGATTATACTATAAGTAAATAAAAACGTAAAGGCATTTGCCAGAAAGGATATTATAATTATAATGAAACAATTATCAGGACTTGATGTCACACTACAGGATCAATTATTACTTAACAAAGAGCAGCAAAATATGGACTATCTGATGGAGCTAGAAAGCGATGCTCTGCTGCAAAATTTTACGCAAGAGGCTGGCCGTTATCAAAATTTTGGAAGCAAAAAACTTAAGCATGGCGGCTGGGAAGATCCCTCCTGTCAGCTGCGTGGTCACTTTCTTGGTCACTGGCTGAGCGCGGCTGCCATTCACTATAATGAAACTGGCAATCAGGCTCTGCTTGGCAAAGCAAATGAAATTGTTCATGAGCTTCGTCTTTGTCAGCTTGACAATGGCGGCGAATGGGCTGCTTCTATTCCAGAAAAATATTTTCATTGGATTGCTATCAAAAAGCAGGTTTGGGCCCCTCACTATAACGTACACAAAACCTTTATGGGACTTATTGACATGTATCTATATGCAAAAAATGAGGAAGCCCTCACCATTGCAATCGATTTCTCCAAATGGTTTCTTCGTTACACAGACAATCGTACAAGAGAACAGCTTGATGACATTCTTGATTTTGAAACTGGTGGAATGCTTGAAATATGGGCTCAGCTTTATGATATTACAAAAGACAGCATGTATCTAACCTTAATTGAGCGTTATGACCGTCATCGCCTATTTGATCCTCTTTTAGCTGGAGAAGACGTACTAACAAATATGCATGCCAATACAACTATTCCAGAAATCATCGGCTGTGCCGCTGTTTATGAAGCAACCAAAATTACACGTTATCGTGATATTGTGCTTGCTTACTGGAAATGTGCTGTTACAGATCGTGGTTATTTCGTTACCGGCGGTCAGACAAATGGTGAGATTTGGACACCAAAGCATCGCCAGGCATCACGCCTTGGAGAACGAAATCAAGAGCACTGCAGTGTATACAATATGATTCGTCTTGCAAACATTCTTTTTACCTGGACTGGCGATGTTTCCTATCTGAATTATATTGAAAAAAATCTGTACAATGGCATTCTTGCGCAAGCCTATTGGAAGGAGGATCTTCCAAATGGTCAGGTATCTTCTTATCCATCAGAAGGTCTTCTTACATATTTTCTTCCAATGCGCGCTGGATCACGCAAGGGATGGGCTTCCAAAACACAAGACTTCTTCTGCTGTCATGGCTCTGTCGTACAGGCAAATGCTGCCCATAACCAGTATCTGTACTATCAGGATGGTGCAAATTTATATGCTGCTCAATATTTCGACTCCACTGCACACTTTTCAATTGGCAGCACAAATGTTACTTTAATCCAAAAGCAAGATAGCTTAAGCGGAAGCTTCCACATTTCAAGTACAAGCTCTGCTGAACAAGCAATTCATGAAAACACACAGCGTTATCCAATTCAGCCAGACTGTATGGCAATTTGCATGCGCATTGAAATGGATTCCCCTTGCGCTGATTTTTCATTAAAACTTCGCATTCCAGATTGGGCATGTGCACGCACCGATTCCTACGCCGGAAATCCAGCCGTATTTCAGGATGTCTGCTTTGAACTTAACGGCAAACAACTGCCTGTTGATGCAAAAGACGGATTTCTTACCATTCAACGCAACTGGCAAAATGGTGATGAACTTCGCCTTATTCTTCCTCTTTGCATCACTGCAGTCGCTGCAGACGATGATCCAGATCTTGTTGCATTTCGTTTTGGACCAATCGCACTTGCCGGCCTTTGCAGTGAAGAGCGCTCGCTTCACACACACGGTCATGAGCTTCAAACACTTTTGCTTCATGATAATGAACGTGAATGGGGAAACTGGAAACGCACATTCCGCACACGCTATCAGGAAACAGGTATTCGTTTCATCCCTATCTACGACATTGGATATGAACCTTATCAAGTCTATTTTCCGGTAATTCGCGATTAATAGAACCAAAAAAACCTGCTAGCAAAAAACTAGCAGGCTTTTTTATTTTATACGAGAAGTGAAAACTGATATAAGATTCTGGAAAGTTCTGCATTTACCGCATCAATTCCATCCTTCGTTGTATACCAGTTTTCTTTTGTAATATTTCCAATCACCGATGGACTGACAAATATTTTCGCTTCTGGAAAAGATTTTTGATAATACATAAGACTTCTTCTTGCATGTACATTACGGCAGCACAAAATAGCCTTTTGTATCACTAGTTTATTTTGATCTGTGACAATTCTTGAGTTTTTAGCATTCTCCCATGTGAAGGTTGCCTGATCCTCTTTTAAAATTGCTGATTCATCCACGCCATTTTGAACAAGAACATCTTTTAAAAATTCCCATTCTGTCTTGTACTCCTTGTTATAGCGATCTGCCCGGTCCAAAACACCTGCAAAGTATCCGACTAGTGTACTGTATTTTCCGCTTGGCAAAATATATGGTGCATAACCTTGTCTGTATAATGCTGCCGCACGCTCAGCATTTTGCGGATATGCATTTCCTGGAATCAATATTATATCAGCCTTTTGCAGCATATCTTCTGCAAAAATGTATTTTGTAATTTCTTCTCTAAAGGATAAAAAATCCATTATGCTTCCTCTTTCTTAATTACCTTATTTTTCTGTAACGACGTCTGCGTCCCTTTACACCAACAATAGCAATCAGAGAACTGATCAAAAGAAACATTGGATAATACAGCCTTGGCATAACCTGAAAAGCAGAAATCTGACTTCCAAGCTCATTGGCTGCTGAAATAGCAACAAGCATCTGTGCACCATATGGTATTACACCCTGAAAAATACAGGAAAACGTATCCAAAATAGAAGCTGCCTTTCTTGGTGTAATTCCATATTCAACTGCCATTTCCTTTGCAATTGGATTAGCCATTACAATTGCAACTGTATTATTGGCCGTTGCAATATCCATAGCACCAACTAAAATTCCCATTCCAAGCTGACCGCCTCTTCTTCCTCTAAATGCCTTTCTAATAATTCCTAAAAGTGCCTCGAATCCGCCATATTCTCTTATCAGCGCACACATTGCCGCCACCAGAATCGCAACCATACATGTTTCAAACATTCCAGAAACACCATTTCCCATACGTATGAGCATTTCCACAGGCTCCACATAGCCGCCAATCAGCATAATCAATGCACCCGATCCAATTCCAATAAGCAAAACTAAAAATACATTAATTCCAACCACACCGCCTATCAATACAAGCACATATGGTATAACCTGAATTAAATTATATGGCTGGCTCACATGTCCCTTGATTGTTGTCTGGAATGACAAGATTAAAATCACAATCAGCGTTGCTGCTGCCGCTGGCATTGCAATTCCAAAATTTTCTCTAAATTTATCCTTCATCTTACATCCCTGACCATTGCACGCAGCAATCGTTGTGTCTGAAATAAATGACAAATTGTCGCCAAACATAGCTCCTCCCATAACAGATCCAACGCAAAACGGTAAATCAAAACCTGATGCCTTAGATACAGCAGCTGCAATTGGAACAAGAAGCGTAATTGTACCTACTGATGTTCCCATGGCAACTGATACAAAACAAGCTACCACAAATAGAACAGCTACTGAAAAACGTGCCGGAATCAATGACAGCATACAATAGGCAACACTTTCTGCACTGCTTCTTCCTACAATTCCTACGAAAGACCCTGCTGCCAAGAAAATCAAGAGCATCGTAATGATATTCTTATCGCCAACTCCCTGCGCCATTACTTCAAGCTTCTGATCAAAGTGTAGCTTCGGATTTTGCAGACATGCCGTAAGAATTGCTGCCAAAAATGCCACCACAATTGGTACATTATCAAATCCCATTGGAATTTCCATAACATATTCAAATAAAATTCCTAGTCCAAGATATAAAACCAAAAACACTCCTATAGGGAGCAGCGCAATATAATTTAATTTTTTCATTTTTATTATTCCCCTATTTTTCAATATAAAAATTACTGATCCTTTTTCAGTGCCCAGATGCAGCTTGGAATCAATACAAGATCTGCACCTGTCCATGCAAGAACCTCTGCATAGAAAATACCCTCTGCCCCGAGCCATAAAGGAAGAAGAAGCACACACCCAGTTCTCATTACAAACTCTGCTATACCAGACAGCATAGGACTTACTGTATCACCTAATCCCTGCAGAGTAGAACGAAATACGTACAAAATATAAAGAATTGGCAGGCATACACTCATAATAGAAAGATAATGATATGCAATCGCAAGTGTCTGTGAAATTTCTTCTTCCGTACCTGAAATAAACAACGACAGCAATGGTTTTCCCAAAAGAATCAAAATGACGCCTAAAACTGTCGAGGTAATAAGTGCAATAATTACACCTGCCTTTAAACCTTCACGAATGCGTTTAGGCTGATTTGCACCAAGATTTTGTCCTGTGTAAGTAACCATGGCAAAGCCATATGAGGTGGCCGCTATTTCTAATACTCCATACAGCTTATTCGTTGCCGTAAATCCTGCAATAAAAATAACACCAAACGAATTAATCAAACGCTGTACAATCATAGATCCAATGGCAATAATAAAATTTTGGAAAGCCATCGGAAGACCAAGAAGCATCAGCTTGCCTGACAATTCAATTTCCAAGCGCAAATCTTTCCTTCTTGGATGTAAGAGCGTAAGCTTTCTTATTGTAAAGAAGCAATATCCTACGGAAATAAACTGAGCAATAAGTGTCGCTTCGGCTGCCCCTGCAATTCCCCATCCAAACACACATACAAAAAGCAAATCTAATACAATATTGCTGGCTGCAGCAATGGCTGTTGCAATAAGAGGTGTCTTACTGTCTCCAATTGCGCGCAGCATAGATGCTAATAAATTATATGCAACAACAATGGGAATACCAGTAAACAAAATACGAAGATATAAAATCGTATCTGGCTTAATATCCTCTGGTGTTTGTAAAATAACAAGTACTGGACGAACAGCTGCCTGAAATACTATAGTAAGCAAAACTGCAAGCAAGGCTGACAGCACAATACTGTGTCCAACCGCCTGATGAAGTCCATCCTCATCCTTCGCTCCAAACTGCTGTGCCATGCGAATGGAAAATCCCTGTGTCAATCCCTGGATACTGCCAAGGCTCATCCAGCCTAGAGCCTCTGCAGCGCCCAATGCTGCCAACGCAGAAACACCAAGCGTCTGACCTACAATCATCGTATCCACTACTGTATAAAGCTGCTGAAAAACGTTGCCAAACATCAAAGGAAGAGAAAACAAAAACAGCAGTTTCATTGGTTTTCCCTTGGTCATATCTGTAGCATTCATTGTTCAAAACCTAAAATATATCATATTCCTTTCTTTTTCATTAAGTATACTCTAAACTTAGTTTTTTTGTCCTTCCTGTATAAAGAGTTCTGCCATACGCTCACGAAGCTGCAAAATATAATCTGCCCCGTGAGGATAATGCTCAAAATCAAACGGTTCCTCAGCATTCTCCATGATTAGTGCAACAACACGTTCTCTGCCAACCACCGATTCTAATGTAGTAAGTGCATTTAAATCATCAAGAGCCTCTCGCTGCACCTGTGCACGAATAGATGACATCGGTTTTTCATCTGGACCTGGATAAACCAAAAATGCATCACCAGATGGAAACGCATAACTTGCATGTGTGTTAAAAAATGGATCAATATGAGAAATCGAATACTGCGAATTATAGAAATTAAAGCCCCAGTGTAAAAATCCCTTAATTCCATGAAGATACATCAATACTCCCATAATACGATTTCGCCAGCTTGGCATTGCAAAGAAGCGATTCGGTACTGTAACAGACTGCCCACAGCAATAATACACCCATGGTTGCGGGACCTTATTCTTTAAAAAGACACTTATATGATTGCTTGACACAATCGGATGCTGAACAATTCCTTTTTCATAGAAAGAATACTCGCTAAGTGCATCAACTACCTGCCATCCCTTCAGGCTTTCCTTTACACTCTCTCGTGCCTCCTTATAGCTTTCCAGACAATCCATTCCTGGTTCATCTGAGATATGGAAAAAAACATGATCCCTATCATATCCAAACCCAATCAATTTACTTTGAAGCTCTGGCAAAAACTGCTTTAAGAAACTCTGATACGAGGAATCTAGTGCCGGTGTATGCCATCCGAACTTTTTTACGTTCTTTCCATCTACTGTTACAACAATCTTTGGTGCTGCTTTCGCACCCCACTGTGTAAACAAATGCGGTATTTCAAGATACTTTATTCCATTTCTTAGGCAAAGATCACACCAACGCTTTAATCTTGACCAATCAAACTTGTAAGATCCATCTGCATCCTGCAAAATATCTATAAGCTGCACTGTTGTACGCTCCCCACCTACTGCAGTATCAAGAGGCGGTGTAAAAATAGGTGTCAGCAACATATTGATTCCAAGCTCTTTTCCTGCAAGCGCAATCTGTGCTTCCATTATCTCCCAATGCTTTTCTGAAAATACAGGAATATGATAATAATCAGCCAGACAGTCTGCGTGAAACCATTCAGTGTGAATAAGCGTTTGTTCTGAAAGCACTTTATCCAACACATTTAAATTCACTGTCAATATCTGATAAGGTTCTTTTTCATCCTTTCCATATATTAAAATATCAATCTGATATGTGCCAGGTACAATTGCAGATGTATCTAAAAAATCAATCCAGAGTGAACGTGTTTGTCCAGGAATCAAACGAACAAAATTTGTTTCACGTGGACATAAAAGATCAGGAAATAATCCCGGCTGACTCTTTAAATACCACTCGTCCGTCTGCTCATAACATGGAAAAGCGCTAGGTACAAGCTCCACATCACGCACACGCACAGATGATGGGCTGCCCTTTATCTCATAAGTAAAGCCTTCTGCAAAATGTTTCCTTTCGCCATCGTAATTACTGCTACTTCCATATACAAGCAAAAATGCTGGAAGCTCTCCTTTAAAAATTGAAATTGTGTGTTGATCGTTTTTCTTCACACAGTCCGTATCTGGAAATATTTTTTCCAGACTGCTTGCCAAATAAAAATATGCTTCTTTATTCCCTGTCATTATCTTCTCCTACCAATTATCACTGTGTATACAAATATGGCTCACCATTTCTTAAAATGTGCCATGCGCGATTTGGCTGCGTATGCTCCATATAATAAGCAAACAATAAAGGATTTTCTTCATTGCCGCACATCATATCATAATGCGTTGGAATAACAGTTGTACAATCAATCTCTTTTGCAAAAAGAGCCGCCTCCTGAGGTGTCATATTACCAATAATATCACGTGACTCTCTAACCCAATCTCTGCCATTGATTGGCAAAAAAGCAAGATGAATAGGGCCAGCCTTGCAAACATCTATAACAAGACGGTCTGTTGCAACTGCATCTCCGCAATGAAGAATCGTAATATCTCCCATATAAAAAACATAGCCAAGTGCTTTTTCATTACCATTTGCATCAGCACGATACACATCATGTGGAACTGCTACCGCAGTCACTGAAATATTTTGAAATAATTCCAGCTGCTGTCCTTGCCGTATCCCCGTCACACGATCAGAAAATGATGCAATACATTCTTGAATTTCATCTAAAATCCCTGCCGGAACAAAAAACTTTACATTCGGATGAGAAGCCGCCAGTTTGCATATAGTGTCTGGCTGAAAATGATCCAGGTGATTATGTGTACAAAATACAGCATCCACAGAAAAATTAGCATCTGCTGAAAATGGTGGTTCAAAATGTGTACGACAAACACCATCTGTTCCATAAATTGGCTCCAAAACTGGATCAATCAAAATAATTTTTCCATTATATTTCAGAAAAACACCGCATTGTCCAATTCTCCAGACTGCAACAGAATGACTTGTAGTCTCCTGCTCGCTCAGGGAATGAATAAGCGCATTTCCCCTATAAAACCAATTTTGATCCATATAAAAACCCTCCCAATATATTTTCAATCAAATTATAAAAAGCACCCGCATAAACTGCCGCAGCAGCTGCGAGTGCTAATACACCTGCTATACGTTTTCAAGTTTTTCTTATTTGTACTGGAAATAGTATAGCACTAATTATATCTATTGTCATCCTATTTTCTATATACTAGTTTCTATTGTGATATTTTACATTCTATTTACACAATACTTTCACGACTAATACAGCAAGCGTTACTAAAACTTTTTTCATTTTTTTACTTCTTAATCTTAATCAGTCTTGCATTCAAACTTTCGATAAAGCCATCCTGGATTCCTGAAATCATATTTGTCATCGCTTCTGGCTTCATCGTTTTCAACATATCCCACATGCCAATGCCAGGCTTAATGTCAAAATTAGTTGCCAGCTTGAGTGCTTGTGACGTAATTTCCAAAGCTTCTTCATTTTTAGAAATTTCTTCCATAGTGTCGCGTACACTATAAAAGCCCTCTGGGAATTCCATTGGTGCCTTCAAATCAAGACTTCCCATCTGCTTAAACCAATTAGCAACGCCCTCCTGACGCTCATTAAACTCTGGAAGTGTATAACTGTCTGGTTCTTTTTCAACCTTTTCCAGCGTAATGCTATCCTTCACCTTATCTGTCACTGCAAGCAGTATATTAATTCCTTCATCCAAGGTCACCGTAAAGTGGAAAATACGGTGCTCCGTCTTTGTTCCAACCTTTTTACCATTGCAGTACAGAGTCACGCTATTCTGATTAGAATAAATCTTCACCTCAGTAGTCTCACCTGCGCGCTGTGCATGACGGCGTCCTGCAATATGTACCATCGGCTCTTTACTCCAATATGCCTGGTACACGTAAAAGCTGTCTTTACGCGTTTTACGGTCAATCGTGACAAGTCCTTTATTATTGCGTCCACGCACTCCGCCTTCATTTCTGGCAGCACATCCAAAATCAAACATATTCCAGACATGACTTGACCAGATCCATGGGCGATCCTCAAACACCTGTGCCATGTGTTCATGATACAGTGCCTGATATTCTTCCGTATAATCCTTACACTGAGGCTTATTGCTATGCCAATTAATAATGCCCTCACAGCCATATTCAGAAACACCAATGCAAATATCTGGGTTATCAGCATGGAACTTATCTAACCATGGTGCATTGTCCTCAATCTTACCACCATACCATCCAAAATAGTGATTGTAGCTTTCCACGTCAGTAATATGATGCATAGGACCAGAAACAGGTGTAAAACTAACATGTGCAATAGTTGTCAGACGAGTAGGATCAAGCTCCTTACACAATCTCTGCAAATCATGATGGCAGTCTACCAGCTCCTGACTAATTCCGCCAATAAGAATCTCATTTGAAATACCCCAGAACATAATAGACGGATGATTATAATTTTGAACAATCAGTTCAGTCAATTCACGGCGACAATGCTCATGTGCATCTTTTCCAGATTTGAACACACTGATAAACGGAATCTCAGCCCAGACTGCAAATCCCAGTCTGTCACAAGCACCATAAAAATCCTGACTATGCTGATAATGTGCCAGACGAATCGTATTAGCCCCCAGTTCCTTAATAATCTTAGCATCCTGAACATGCTCCTCTGCAGTCAGCGCATTTCCTTTATAAAGCCTGTCCTGATGACGCGATACACCACGAAGTGAAACAGCCTTGTTGTTAATAAAAAATCCACCATCCGGTGTAACAGAATAACTGCGTACACCAGTATTTACATGAATTTCATCATATGTCTCGTTGTTTTTCTGCAGACGGGCAACTACTGTATACAAATTTGGCTCGTCCATACTCCACAGCTTCGCATCTGGAACATAGATTGTCACTGCAGTATCATCTGCCGGACGAACAGCAGCAGCGACCTCACATCCACATGCATCCTCAATGCTGTACATAACAGTAAAACAGTCCTCTTGGTTAGTAACAAAACTTTCAATTTCAAAAGTTGCACCGCCGTCTTCTGTTGGCTTTGGTGTCACTTTGATGCCAGAACCTCCGTAGTAATCCAAATCAAAATGAGTATGAGGAACACTGATTAGATTAACGCCGCGATACAAGCCACCATAAAAAGTAAAGTCTGCTGAAGCAGGATACATTGAAGGCGTATCTTCGTTACTAACCTCAATTGTCATCTCGTTGTTTCCTTCCTTACACAAATCTGTGATATCGGCACGAAATGCAGAGAATCCACCCTCATGCGTAACAGCAACTGTTCCATTCACTTTGACAACAGCTGCTAATGCTGCCGCCAAAACTTCAACATAAACACGACCACCCTCTAACGGCTGCTCTGGCTTAAGAAATGTGCAGCGATACACACCTGTAGTGCGCAGATAACTGCCGTTGCCATCCATACCATCCACCGCATTCCAAGTGTGTGGTAATGTAACCTTTTCTGCCAGACGCTCTCCTTTAGGAAAAGACAATGACCAGTTCTCATTGAGTGAAATTAATTTTCTCATAATAATCCTCCCTTTATTCTATATAAAATAAAATTTTGCTTATATTTCAATTTCATCTCATATATTTCCCCTAAAAATGTCGCTCACTATAACTAGTATATCAACAAATGTCGCTATTGTCATTCTTTTTTTACAAAAAAAACTGGCAGACATATGCATATCATCCCTCAGATCTTATGCATTCATCTGCCAGCTATATTTTAATTATTATTTTTCTGCAGCTTTATTAATGTTTACAATACTAATTCCTATGCACACAAGTACAAGTGCTATAAGCGCATTGATTCCAAGCTCCTTGCTGCCTTCACGGAGCCACCATGCTGATAGCAATACACCAAATACTGGATTTGTAAATCCAAAAATGGCAACCTTTGATACAGGATTATATTTAAGAAGGATTCCCCAAATAGAATATGCCACTGCTGAAATGCATGCAAGATAAAATAGCATAAGCATTGCATTTACTGATACATGTGTTATTCTTCCACCCATTATCAGTCCAAGAATTACCATTACAATTCCACCGAATATAAACTGATAACCGCTGAGCATAACTGGATTATCCTTTTTAGAATAATTTTTCATAAGGCAGGATGAAACCGCATATGAAATAGCGCATAAAAATAAACTTCCGTCACCCATAAGACTTAAGTTCATATCTATTTTCTGACCATTCATGCTTACAACTATAACTCCGGCAAAACCTATCACACAGCCTGCTACCTTTTTAAGATTAAGCTTCTCCTGTCTGAAAATAAGGCTTGATACAAGTATTACAAAAAATGTATTTGATCCATTAATAATAGATGCCTTTACACCACTATTATGAGCAAGTCCAATATAAAAGAAGATATACTGGAGTATTGTCTGAAATACTGCTAATTTAGCGACGCTTGGAACTGAGCTTTTTGTAGGAAGAAGAAGCTTGCGGTTTAATGCGCTTCCGATCAGTATCGTAAGGATTCCTGCAAATACAAATCTGATACCTGCAAATAATATCTGTGTCCATGTTTCGCTTGATGGTATCTCGAATAACGCATATCCAAGCTTAATACATGGCGAAGCACTTCCCCACAAGAATGTACATACTAATGCCAGTGCACATACCACCCATGTTTTTTGTAAAATTTGTGTTTTACTTTCTGAATTCCCCATTTTTCTATTCTCCTATGTTTTTTTCATGAAAAGCTATTGTAACATATAAATAGGGAAATTGCAAGGTGTAAAAAATCAGCCAACCAATGCCTTATTCTTCCATTTCCCGCTATAGTAACGAAAAACTGGAACTACACATCCACAGCCCCACGATAATGGCGTAGCAATCCAAATTCCCATTTCACCTAAATGTGGGGCAAGTAGATACGCAAATGTTATTCTTCCTGCTAGTTCTGTGAAACCTGCTATCATACAAGTATTAGCATCACCTGCTCCGCGAATAATGTTCTGATAACTTTGCATCACAGCGCAAATCAGGTAGGCAATTCCCATCACAGTTAAATACTGTGCACCTACTGTCACAGCATCTTGTGACTGATCTGTTCCAAGAAAGAGTCGCATCAACTGTTGTCCACAAAGCATCGCTGTTGCTGCAATAATAAGTGCTGATACAATACTCATAAAAAGAGTGCAGTGCAAGCCTTCCCTAATACGCTTAAATTGGCGATTTCCAATATTCTGACTTGTGAAAACAGAAAGTGCAGAGCCAAGTGAAGTGATAACCTGAATTGCAATACTATCTATCTTAGCTGCTGCAGTATAGCCTGCCATAACTGATGTACCAAAAGAATTTATCAAACGCTGTACGCTCATGCTTCCAATTGAAATCAGACAGGATTGAAATGCAGTTGGAACACCAATTTGAAAAATCTTTACTGTCATATCACGATCTGGCTTAGTCAAAATTCCCACTAAGCCAAATTCTTCTCTCTTTTTATACAGATAAAACAAGCAATATCCTGCAGACACATGCTGTGCAATGACTGTTGCAATTGCTGCACCTGCCACCTTAAGCGGAATTACAACGATTAGTAATAGATCAAGCAAAATATTAATTACAGATGCAATAATCAGCGCTGTTAATGGTGTCTTGGAATCACCAAGACTCCTAAGCACGGCAGATGCACCATTGTATGCTACACTTCCTCCAGTAAACAGAAGCAATATTCTCATATATGTTACCGAATAGTCAATTACATCCTCTGGAACACTTAGAAGCCGTAAAAAAAATGGACACGCAAACACGCCAATCAGCATTACTACAGTCGTAAGTATTCCTGCTATCCATATGATTGATGTCACTGCTCGCCTCATATCGGAAAAATTTCCAACACCAAAACACTGCGCCACCAAAATACCTGCTCCATTACAAAGTCCCATTACAAGAGACAGCATAAAAAAAGTTAGACTGCCTGTACTGCCCACTCCGGCTAATGCCTGCTCTCCTAGGTATCTTCCCACAATCATTACATCAACTAGATTATACACCTGTTGGAACACACCACCTATTAATAGTGGAACGGCAAATCCCACAATTAAAGGCATGGGCTTTCCTGTTGTCATATTTTTCACTTGTCCAATGTCCTTTCTGTAACAGCTTGGCTTTCATTTATCTGCCATTTGTACAAAAGTACGATATCACACATAAATATAAGATACAATGGACAATCTCGCAAAAATTTATCCTATCTTACACTACTTCTTATATTCTCATATTACTGAAATCATGCAAATATAGACAGCTGTACCTGATATAATGCTAAGCAGCGTATTATGTTTCCATTTATAGCTTATTGCAGTTGCTAACACGCCTGCCATCTGCGCGATTCCAATATGCTTTGGATCAGTCGTTATATCTCTTAGGCAATATACAATCAGAACTGCCATAATTAGCGGCGGCAGTGCTTTTCCTAACTGCTCTAACCACACAGGCATCTTGCGTTTCCCGCAAAAAACAGCAAACGGAAGTGCACGAAGTCCAAACGTAATAATTGCACACATTATAATAATTAAAAAAATTTCAATAGGATTTCTCATAATGCACCTCGTTTTTCTCTTTTCTCTGCCATAAAAGTAAAATGCCAGATGCAATAATCAATGCCGGCAAAATAAAATTGCTTTTTCCAAAAAAGAGCAGACAAATAATCCCTGTTCCAAGTCCAATCAATGCTGGTATATGACTCTTTGCTTTCTCCCATTGATCCATAAAAATAATAACGAACAAAGCTGTCATACAAAAATCAATGCCATCTGGAATCTGACCTAACAGCTGACCAAATAAGCCTCCAAGTATTGTTCCTGCCATCCAGTAAATTCTAGAAAACAATGCGACAAAGAACATTACCTGTCTGCGATTTGTGACTTCTGGTGAAAGCGTACAATTTACCGCATACGTCTCATCTGTCATCGTATGTATCATATACCATTTTGCCTTGCCCATTGCCTTAAAGTCTTTCAGAAATGTCAGGCTGTAAAAGCTTTGACGGCTATTCATAAGGAATGCCGTAAGCGCAATCGTAACAATTGATGCACCACTCTTTAGAAATGTGATTAATACAAACTGGAATGCACCCGTATATATAATAAAACTCGTGAATAATGCATAGTACCAAGCAAACCCTGCTTTTTGCATCAAAAGTCCATATCCAAATGCCACACAGATATAGCTAAAAAAAATAGGAAGTGACTTCACAAGCGCTTCCCGTATGCTGTTTTTCATTTCGCGTACCATACCTTTTCTTTTCTTTTTCTCTTTTATGATACTTTGCGAAATGTCTTTTGTCCAATCTGAAAGCAAAATAACCTGTTATAGGATTTTTCTATGATTGTACACAGAAAACCTTTTCTTTATTTCTCAACCAAATGTTTAAGCAGCCCTTCACAGCCTCTGACAATATCTTCATATGTGCGTCCAAACTCACCCGTGTACCATGGATCTGCAATATCCCCCGGATCATCTGCAAACATAAGAAGTTTGTAGATTTTGTGCGCAGGATCACCACCTGCGATACGAATCATATTAGAAATATTCCGGTCGTCCATCCCGATCAAATATTCATATTTTTCATAATCTGCACGACACATCTGTACTGCCCGCTTTTTGTCACAAGAAATTCCATGACGAGCTAACTCCTTTTTAGCTGGCGGATATACTGGATTTCCAATTCCATTCCAAATTTCCTCTGTACTAGTTGCTGCTGACTTAATTAAAAATTGATCTTCTAAACCATGTTTTTTGACCATTTCTTTAAAAATAAATTCAGCCATTGGACTGCGACAAATGTTGCCGTGGCAGATGAAAAGTACTTTAATCATTATTTTATTTCTCCTTGTTTTGCCCCGGAATGCCCTGTTTTGCGAGGGGTTCCGGGGTTTGTAAAATGTGTGTATTGGCTGACATCTTGGCAAAATAGGGCAAGATGGAGCAAGTTGTGATGGGCTGTTAGTAGTAAAGTTGGTAGTAAAATGAGAGATATTTACTACTAAGAATTTTTATATTTCAACAGGAACATATTCTCTAAATATATCACACAACTCCTCAGAAGCACTATCTTTAGACTCAAGCAGCCTTATTACATATTCAATGTAGTATTGCTTTTTCCAACCAAACACATTTGGTAAATTAGTAGATGGTAAAAGTCCTTTATTATTTATCACCTTCAAGGCTGCAAGGTAATCTTTGTCATCAATAATTTTCTGTAATTCTTCTCTCACTTTATTATATTCTTCTTGTGGATTCACAATATCTACCACCCCATCTAAAGATGCTTTATACTCTTCTATCGTACTTGTTGGTTGATTACAAATATTATTAATCGTATTTTGACATCTTTTCTTTGCGAATAGTAATGATTGCTCCTCTAAATGTTCCTGCAAAAATTCAATTGTTTTTGCTTTTGTTTGTTCCAATAAATCATCCACATTTTCAATATTTTGTTTTTTTGCAACTAATTCAATAACTTTGGGAATCAAGAACAAGTTTTCTATCTCTGAAACTAATGGAACATATATTTTTT
>ERZ836829.774-NODE-774-length-29360-cov-11.468418_pt1 | contig 29360 bp, 37 predicted proteins | sample MGYA00519574_ERZ836829 | MGnify/ENA primary metagenome ERZ836829 (study PRJEB31850, sample SAMEA3708808) | human gut metagenome | biome: human gut; feature: human-associated habitat; material: faeces | place: China | collected 2014 ...
AACGAGAAACATTACAGAGAATAATTCCTAAACAAAAAGCGTTAGTCTTTGTAGAGTTTGAATAATCTATAAAAGCCCCGAAACATTGGATTTATCAATGTTTCGGGGCTTCTTTTTATGCAGTGACAATAAAATGACAATATTTTTTATTATAAAAATTTATTTGTTGTCCTTATCATTGTTTGATATACGAACTTTTATTCCATCTGTTCCCTTTTTTACAACGACATTACTTTTTGAATTTATGCTGTATAGATTTTTAAAACTTAAATATTGTTCATTAATATTTTTTCTCACAGCTTCCTGTACGGAATCACTTCCATCGGGTAATTCAATAGAACTCTTTACACTTGGTAATGCATTTTTCATTGAGTTTAAATACTGTGTCATATTTGCCCATTTAGCTAAAAAATCTTGTAGATATGGATTTTTAAATTTTATAGACATAGTTTTAGGGATGTATTTATCATCATCTGTTTGTTCACCTTCAAACTCAATATCTACATTATCTTCTAATGCAAAAAGAATAGAAATTACATCTCCAACTGTTTCAATATCAAAATCATAAAACATATAAGAGGAAACACCTAAACCGTTGGCAATTCTTTCTATTTGGTCAGGTTTAGGATTCCTAATACCTAGTTCATATTTTCTTATAGTACTAACATGTATTTTAGACAATTCGGAAAGTTGAATTTGAGTAAGTCCTTTAGATTCTCTAATATTTTTAATTTTTTCTCCAATGGTCATATAATTTCACCTCAAACAAAAATAATGCAAACACTCATACACATTATACTTCAAAAAGTAAATTTTGTAAATATTGATAAAATTATTGACAAATTCACAAATGTGGAGTAATATACGTATGTGAATGAAAATTCACAAACGTGCATCATATAAAATGTTAAAGAAAGAGGGTATCATTATGAATAACGACAAAATATTTTTAAGTGCTGACGATGTAGCAGAAGAATTAAATATTTCTAAGCCTTTTGCTTACAAACTTATCAGGAATTTAAATTCAGAATTGAAAGCTAAAGGTTTTGTAACCATTTCAGGGAAATTGAGTCGAAAATATTTCCAAGAACGATTCTATGGAGTAGCAAATTAGAGGTGGTTTAGATGTCAGTTTCAAAAAATGCAAAAACAGGCAAATGGGAGGTTCGAACTTATTTCAAAAATATTGATGGACAATTAAAGCAGAAAACTCGCAGAGGCTTTAAGCTAAAGTCTGAAGCATTACAATGGGAACAGGATTTCAAAAACCAAAGAAATTTTAGTTTAGATATGACTTTTGCCCGATTTTGTGAAATATATTTTGGTGATATTGAACCACGATTGAAGCACAATACTATGCTGACAAAAAGACATATTGTGGAGCATAAAATTTTACCATATTTTAAGGATAAGAAGATTAATGAAATTAAACCAGCGGATATTATTCAGTGGCAGAATATATTAATAAAATCGGGATTGTCGTCTACTTACTTAAAAACTATTCACAATCAATTGTCAGCAATTTTTAATCACGCAGTTAATTTATATGAATTAAAAGCAAATCCAGCCAAAAAAGCTGGAAAGATTGGGTCAAAGACACCTGATAGTGAAATGCAGTTTTGGACCAAAGGTGAATATTTGCTTTTCAGAGAGGCTATTGCTGATAAGGCTATTTCTTACTATGCGTTTGAAGTGCTTTATTGGACTGGATGTCGACTTGGAGAACTTTTGGCTTTGACAGTTGAAGATTTTGATTTTGAAAATAAAACTATGCGAATTAATAAGTCGTACCAAAAATTTAAGGGCAAAGAGTATATTACAACACCTAAAACTCCCAAAAGTGTTCGAACTATTTCACTACCGGACTTTTTGGCTGTGGAGTTAGAAAGTTATATCTCAATGCTGTTTGGCTTCGAGAAAACGGATAGAATTTTTATGATAAGCAGGGGATATCTACACTCTGAATTAAATAGAGGAGTTAAGATTTCAGGGGTTAAACGAATCAGGATTCACGACCTAAGACATAGTCATATCTCGTTGCTAATTGATTTAGGTTTTTCAGCTGTTGCTATTGGTGAACGAGTTGGTCACGAATCTGTCGAAATTACATATCATTATGCTCATTTGTTCCCAACAATACAAAGTGATATGGCTAAGAAGTTGAATTGTGAGATGGAATGCAATGATAAAGAGAGGTGATTTAAAATGTCAGTAAAAAAACGAAGAAGAAATAAAACTATTGCCTTTCGTATGTCAGAGGCTGAAAAGATAGATTTGGAAAACAAAGTCAAGCTGTCTGGAAAAAAGAGTAAACAAGAATATATTATTTCGGCTTTATTAAATCATAAAATTGAGGCAGTTGGAAACCCATTAATGTTTTTACAATTTAAAAGAGTACTGGAGCGTATCGAATTAATGGTAAAAGATGGCGAAGGTATTGACGAAGAATTAAAAAATTGTTTGTTCGAAATGTTAAAAATTTTAGAATCTTTTGAAATAAATAACAAGGTACTTTAATTGATATAAATGAAGTTGGTTAAAGTGTCTGTATATATTAGATAGAGTGCTGTAGCTGTTCTATAAGGGTGGCTACAGTGCCTGTTGGAGGTGAAAGTTTTGGCTAGACCAATTAAAGAAGGGCTAGATTACTTTCCTCTGAATGTAGTTTTAAATTCCAAATTTGAAATTATTGAAGCTCGATTTGGAATTAAAGGGTTTGCAGTAATCGTCAAGTTGTTTCAACATATATACGGAACAAAAGGCTATTACTGTGAATGGGATGAAGATGTGCTATTTGTGTTTGCTAAGCGAATAGGTGTGGGTGCAAATAGTGTGTCTGAAATATTAGATACTTCTCTAAAGAAGGGTATGTTCAACAAAGATATGTACGAAAAGTACAGCATATTAACCTCCGAAGGTATTCAACAAAGATATGTTGAAGCTAAAAGAGGTGGCTATGAAAGAATTTGTAAGAAATACCTTTTAATTAGTGTACCCAAAACAGAGGAAAATGGTTTAGAAACAGGAGTTAATGCAACAAAAACCGATGTTAATGTTACAGCAAGTACACAAAGAAAAGAAAATAAAATTAAAGAAAACAAAATTAAACCAAACCAAACAAAAGAATCGGAACTGTTTGAAAAGGTGTGGAGTGTGTATCCTAAGAAATTAAAAAAACAGGAAGCTTTAGAAGAATTTTGTTCTTTGGATGTGTCAGCTGAATTAGCCGATGTAATGATTAACTCTATAAAGAAGCAGAGAGAACAAGAAAGTTGGAAAATAGAAGGTGGCAGATATGTACCATTCTTAGTCAACTGGCTTAAAAATAAAAGGTGGGAGGACGAGATAAACGACAAAGGTTACATAATACGGAAAGGTACAGATAGCTTTAATAATTTCACACAAAAAATTTATAGTGACGAATTTATAAAAGAGAGATTAAGAGCTAAAGGACAAACTTGTATATAAATAAGAAAGGAATATTGTTTTTTATGAAACTAAAGTGTGATATATGTGGCAAGAAATACAAAGCATACGGAAGATACAGAAGCAAAGAAAGGCATTTGTGTCAGGCTTGCAAAGAGAGAAGAAGAGCTTTTATAAATAGGCTTAAAATAAATATACACTACGAAGGAGATAAAAACAGAGATGATAGATATATTTATTCCAGGGAAGCCGATTGGTAAACAAAGACCTAAATTTAACAATAAAACAAAAAATACATATACACCTAAAGAAACACGAGATTATGAAGCTCTTGTAAAACAATGCTATATGCAAAAGTATAGGGATAGAGAGCCGATACCAGCTAAAACACCAGTAGAAGTAGAAATATATGCCTACTTTAAAATTCCGAAAAGCATGCCGAAAAAACAAGTTAAATTGATTGAAAATAATGAGTTGTTTCCGACCGTCAAACCTGACACCGATAACATAAGCAAGATTATACTAGATGCCCTGAATGGGTTGGCATATTACGATGATAACCAAGTTACTGATTTGACTATATATAAGCTGTATGCAACAACAAATGAAAAGGTTGGAGTAGTTGTTAATATTAGAGAAAAGAGGTTAGTAGAATGAAATTAAGTGAGTTAAGCGATGAAACATTGCTTTATATAGAAATTTTCAATGATTTAAAAAATATAATTCCGGAGGTAAAAGTAGTCACTAAAAAAAATATGTCAGCAATCAAGACTTGTTTCGCAAAGGGTATTGGTATGAAATCTTTCTCGCTGTTAATACTCCAGTTGCTTTTTACTTAGAAAATTTTTTAGAAGAAGTAAAAAGTGAAAATGGCGTAGACGATGATTGGGTTCAACAGGTAATTGATGAATTAAGAGAAACAATAGATGTTGATGAATTTGAATGCAAAGTAAATAAAGTGTTAGCAAAACACCGTGTTTATACTGCTGGAGAGCTTGTAGAAAATGATATTTGGAGGGAAGAAACAAATGAAAATAGAGATAGATAAATTGCCGAACATAATGCAAATTGTATTTAGAGCAGAGCCAAGCGATAAAATTTATAGTAATTGTATGCGGGGCGTAATTAATCTTGACCTAAAAAATAAGATAATGTCTGCTTGTACAGACTGCGGAGTTTATGCTTATAAATGGAATGGAAAAGGAAAAGAGTTTCTTAAGTTAATGAAAACTGCTGATGAAGATTGTTTGCTAGTAAAAATTTCATCAACAAAATTTGACTATGAGCTAACAGTTTCAGAATTTTTAGAATATTTTGATGAGTACGAAAATGAAAAATATTTAAAAGCAGTAAGTTTTTTTAACAGTTTTGATGATGCACTTGTAAGCAGTTTATGGGATTTTTATAATATAATCGAAAGGTATGACACGGAAGATTTGTTTCTTGACTTAGATATAGACGATTTTGTAGTCTACGACTATCCGCGTAGAGCGAGAACATTTGCAAAGCTGTTTGTCAAGTATGTACAACCTAAAATAGAAGTTTGAAAATGGGAGGTAATGAAAATGAAAGTTGACTGCGGATATACTGAAAACTATTTAAAAGAAAAAAATAGAATGACTAAGAGTTGCAAAATAAACTGTGAAAATTGTCCGATTAGTAGTGACAATAACAAGACCTGTTTGCCCTGTGAAGAATTTGAAAATACATATCCAAATAAAGCAATAGAAATTGTTCAATGGTGGAGTGACGAACATCAGCCGGAAACAAGGTTGGAACACTTTAAAAAAATGTTTCCAAAAGCCCCGATATTGGGAGGACGCCCCAAACTTTGCGTTGGGAGTTTAACTGGGAAATTTTCGTGCAAAGGTAGCTGTCTGGAGTGTTGGAATAAACCTTATACGGGAGGAGAATTTTAGATTGAACCTACACGATGAAATTTAAGCAATAAAAAAGCCCTCCGGCAAGCAAACCAAAGGGCAACCTAGATAAGTACAAAAATATTATAAGTGGGTTGCTTAGGTTTGTCAAGGAGGGCTAAAATGGATAATGAAGCTAAAGTTTATTTACAAAAAGTAGAAAAAATGGATTTGTGTATAGACCAAAAATTACTCCAGTTAGAGGATTTAAAATCTATTAGGTTTAATGTACAAGCAATAGACTATGAAAAAGAAAGAGTTATGTGTAGTGTAGTTAATAATGGTTTTAAAAAATCTGATAGATATATTGATTTAGATAAGGAGATAAACAAAGAAATAGACGATTTTTGTGATTTAAAGCAAGTTATCATAAATCAGATACAACAGCTAGATAACATAATATACATTGATATATTGCATAAGAAATATATTGAGTATAAGAAATATCCTAATTTTGAAACAATAGCAGTTGAATACAAAAAAAGCTATAGACACATTACTAGGCTACACGAAAAAGCTCTTGAAGCTTTTAGAAAAAAATTTTTAAAAATGTCCTAAAATGTCCTTGTAATGTCCTATTATACTGTAGTATAATGCTAGTATGAAAATTTAAACATTGTATTATGTAAAGGGAACAGTCTATAAAGGTGTTCTCTTTTTTGTTTATAGAAAGATAGTAGGTGGTGGTTAAGTTGTGGCAAAAAGTAAATACGCGAAGTGGTTAGAGCCAGAAGGGTTATTGCTTCTTGAAGGGTGGGCGAGAGATGGTTTAACAGATGAACAAATTGCTCACAATATGGGAATATCAAGAAAAACTCTTGCAGAATGGAAGAAGAAGTATGGTGACATAAGTGACACCCTAAAAAAGGGTAAAGAGGTAGTAGATATTCAGGTTGAAAATGCTCTTCTTAAAAAGGCACTTGGAATGAAGGAAACTGTTAAGAAAGCTATTAAAGTCCGAGAAGTAAAATATAATGACGGTAAAAGAGTATCGGAAAAGGAACATATTGAATATGTTGATGAGGAGGTTTTTGTGCCTCCCGACACTACAGCTCAGATATTTTGGCTAAAAAATAGAAAACCTGACAAATGGAGAGATAAGGTTGAAAATGTCAATACTTCTGATGATTACAAGGTTATAAATATTAATATATGCAGTACAAAAGGCAAGACCATTTAAGTCCTGCCTTTTACTGTTGGATTATCTACAAAGTTCATCAAGGGTAACACCTAAGGCATCAGCAAGCTTAATAGCTGTATGAACTTTGCAATTATCATTTTTTTCTATTTCCTGTATTGTACGGCGTGGTACTCCTGATAATTCAACTAATTGTGGTACGGAAAGACCTCTTTCGAGGCGAATTTGTTTTAGTTTCATTTTTTCTGTATCCTTTCACAAATAAAGTAAGTAGCTATTGCTATTATAACACAACACCATTTTATAATATTTAGTGTTGAGGGTGAGGAAAATTCACCATTTAAGCCATCAATAATACATAAAACGAATAAAATTACCAATATAGGTTTGCAAATTTTCATCTTTTATTTTGCAAATGAATGTGCTATAATTAGAGTATAGGTGGGGCTTTCGCCCCAATCCTATCTTTTTCTTTTAGACTTCTTAGATTTTTTCTTATTCTTGTTGTTTTTGATTGTGTAGTAGGTGTTTACAATCATATAAACGCTTGATACAAGAGCAAGAATAATTTCTGAGAGGTCTTTTATTGTATCTATATTCATTTGCTTACCTCCTTTCTATGGTTTAATTATAGCACAATTAATAGTGCTTGTCAATAGTTTTTTATAAAAAATATAACTTTTTTGAGGTGAAAATATGGATATAAATGTTACAATAAACGATACATATATAGATTGGTTAAATAAAAAACAACCAACTCAAATATTTTTTGGAGGCTCTTCAAGTGGGAAGAGCTTTTTTCTTTGCCAAAAAATCGTTATTGATTGCTTAAAGGGTGTAAATTGGTTGTGCTGTAGAAATGTAGCAAAGACTATAAGAAACAGTACATATAACCAGATTGTTAAAACTATATCGGAAATGGGTTTGAACAGCCTATTTAAAATTAACAAATCTGATATGGTTATTACTTGTCTGAGTAATGGCTGTCAGATACTATTTAACGGCTTGGATGATGTAGAAAAGGTAAAGTCAATTACTCCTGCAAAGGGTGTACTTGAAAGAATATTCATTGAAGAAGCGACAGAAATAAAAGAAGATGCTTATATGCAGTTGACTAAGAGATTGAGAGGTATATCAAACAATGATAAATATATTGTAATGGCTTTTAATCCTATTTTGAAAAGTCATTGGATATATAAGAAGTTCTTCGGTAGCTGGGAAGATAATAAGAACAGCTATGAAGACGATAATGTTTGCATATTAAAGACCACATACAAAGATAATGATATGCTGACAGATGAGGATAAAGACAGGCTAGAAAATGAAACAGACCCTTATTATTACAATGTATACAGCCTTGGTAATTGGGGTGTATTAGGTAATGTAATATTTAAAAACTGGGAATGTATTGACTTATCAGATGTGATACAGCAATTTGATAATATTTATATGGGCTGTGACTTTGGCTATGCCTCTGACCCAAATGCCTTAATCAAGCTACACTATGACAAAGCTAGAAAAATAATATATGTGTTTGACGAATGGTATCAGGCAGGTATGAATGATGATGAGCTTGTAAAAGTGGCAAAGGAATTTGTAAACGGCGGCTATATAATGTGTGATAGTGCAGAACCTAAAACTATAAATTATATGAATACTTGCGGAATTAAGGCGATGTCTGTTGCAAAAGGAGCAGATAGCATTAACAGAGGTATAAGGTGGCTACAGGGTCACAAAATTGTTATTCATAGCAAATGTCAGCACTTTAAAAATGAGATAGAACAGTACCATTGGCAAGAGGACAAATATGGCAACGCTATGGCTAAACCAGTGGATAAAGATAACCATTTGCTTGATGCTTTAAGATATGCTACAGAGAAACTACAAATATTTGGTGATAAGCAAGAATTGAGGAGATTTTAATGTGTGGTCACAGGTTGTTTGTGATTAATGATGTAAGAGTTTGCGTAAGATGTGGACTTACTGTTACAGCACAAGGTCATTTTATTGGCTTTGATAAAAACTTAGTCGCAAAGTTTAATAAAAAGAGGTGTAAAAATGAGAACTAAACTGGAGCTATATCCTGATTTTACGGCAGAGATAGAATATATTAATAAAAAAGGAGTCGATACTTACATTATCTCTAAGATAATTGAAAAGCATTTGCCAAACAGTATTTATAATAAGAAATTGTATGATAGGTACACTTGCGTTAAAGAAGGTGTACCTATTTTTGGTAGACACCCACGCTTTGAAGATACGGACGCAATAAATAACAGGATAAACAATGACTTCTTTTCAGAAATAGTTGACTTTAAAACTGGTTATTTCGCAGGTGTACCTATTGCATATAGCTATAGTAATACACAAGATGCAAAAGATGAGATTGGTGAGAGTTTAAGAGATGAAGCTCATAAGGCTATAAGTGATTTTATTACACGAAATAATATGTACGATGTTGATATGGAAACAACAAAATATGCAAGCATTTGTGGGTATTCTGGAAGATTACTATATTTAGACAATGGCATTGAAAGAGTTATGCCGATTGCTCCTTATGAAGCGGCGATATTATCCAATACGGATATATCTGAGCCTAAATATGCAGTTAGATACTACACTACAACGGCTATAGATGGTACAGTATATTATAAAGTTGCTTTTTACTGTCCTGACAGCATAAAACACTATGAAGGTACAAGTTATTATGGCCTTACTGAGCTTGTCGACAAAGAAGAACGCAATATGTATGATACGTGTACCTTACAAGGAATTGCAAATAATAAAGAACTTGTTGGTGATGCAGAAAAGGTCCTTGAGCTGATTGATACTTATGACAGAAATATAAGTGACGCGTCTAATGACCTTGAGTCTTTCAGTAATGCGTATATGGTTATTGAAAATCTGATGTTAGATGATAATGACATAGAAAGGGCTCAAGCGAACGGAATTTTACAGGTCAACACGGGAGCTTATAACGGTAAAGTATATTTCCTTACGAAAGATATGAGTGATACATATATGTCAAATCAATTAGCAAGGATTGAGAAGAATATCTATCGCTTTTCAAAGACACCTAATTTAAGCGATGAGGCTTTTGGTACTGCATCAGGAGTGGCACTAAAGTTTAAACTTACAGGATTAGAAGCTAAATGCGGCATGTTCCAAGCTAAGATGGTTAGTGCAGGTGTGTATATGTTTAAAGCACTTGCTAACAGTTTAGCTAAAAAGACTATTAAAATCGAGCCACTACAAGTCATTATGGACTTTTCTCGAAATTTCCCTCTCGATTTATTAAGTGAGGCACAAGCAGTAGGACAGTTAATCAGCACAGGTGTGGTATCAAAGAGAACAGCAATCAGCCAGTTGAGTTTTGTTGATGACCCTGACTATGAACTTGATTTAATAGAAGAAGAAAAGAATGATATACCTAGCTTAATCGATAAAGTCAAAGAAGATGATGAAGAAAATAACGCGGGAGCTGAAGAATAGTGCCTGATTTAGAATATTTACTTGCACAAGCAAGGAGAATACAAGAACATAGAGAAGCCAATGCTGAGGTAGGAATAAGAAAAGCTTTTAAAGGACTTCTTAAAAATTTACAAGGTTTTTTAGGAGTAGAATATGCAAACAATGCTGAAAACGGAGAATTAAGCTATGCAACTTTACAAAAAAAGGCAAGATACGCAAGATTTTTGAGTGAAGTTGAAGATAAAGTAATTAAAGGGACAGCAGAGCATAATAAAATCATAAAAGACACTGTAAATAACACTTATAAAGCTGCTTTTAATGGTATGATAGATGCTGTTAAGAAAACAGATGGTAAATCGAAAGAATTAAAAAAAGTTTTTGAAAGTGTAAAATATGTACGTCCTGAAACTTTAAAAGATGCCGTAAACAATCCTGTAAGCGGGCTGACATTAAATGATAATCTTGAAAAAAATAGAGCCGAGATTGTATATAACATTAAACAAACGATAGGTATAGGGCTACAAAACGGCGACAGATATGAAACTATGGCAAAAAGAGTAGCAGAAAGCCTTGACAATGATTACAACAAAGCAATAAGAATTGTCAGGACAGAAACACATAGGGTGCAACAATCAGGTAAATTAGAAAGTATAATTGAACTTGATAAAAAGTTACAACAAGGCAATTCCGGTATGAGGTATTTCAAAATATGGAAAACCGCAAAAGATGAGAGAGTAAGGCGTCCAAAAGGAAAGAACAAAGCTAATCACCAAAAAATGGAGGGCGTCGAAATTCTCTGCGATGAATATTTTGATTTAGGACACGGGATAAAAACAATGGCTCCGGGACAAAGTGGTAATGCTGCTGATGATATTAACTGCAGGTGTAGATTAAGTTTCAGACTAAAGAAAGTTGATAAGTTCGTTGGTGAAAAATATGCAAATGCTAGGGAGAACATTGGAAACACTAGCGAAAAGATTGAAAAACCGTTTACAAGTGATGATGAAAGTGTTAAAATAAAATCAGATGAAAAATTATCAGAGTTAGGTAAATTTAAAGAAAAAATCTTTACTGATAAGAGAATGGACAAACAATATTATAAGGCTGTTAAGAATAAATTTTCTCAAGGAAATGAAACAGCTAAGAAAGTATTTAATAAATTTGTCCCTAAGGATTCAGTTGATGATGCCGAGTATATAAAAGTACCTTGTTTTGACCCAAACACAAAGAAAATTTATATGAACTATAATGTGGATTTAAATAATGAACGAGGAAAATGTGTCACTTATTATCACGAACACGGTCATTTAATAGATTGTATGGCAGGTGAAATTTCTAAAGATGAAATGTTTTCTAAATTGCTTTATAAAGATAAAATGTTGTATGTAAAGTCAGTTGGTAAAGCCAATAATTTAAAAACATTCCCTAAGGTGTATGAACATATATCAAATGAACTGAATAATATGAGAAAACATTCAGCTGTGTCAGATATATTACAGGGTTTAACTGGTGGACAAATACAAGGTATTTCAGGCCACAATTTAAGTTACTGGGAAAACGGAGATAATATAACCTCTGAAGCTTTTGCTCATATGTTTGAAGCTCAGTTTGATAAAGAAAGATACGAAGAAATGAAAAAAGTATTCCCAAATGCTTTAAAATATTTTGAGGAAAAATTGAAAGGAGTTTTATAAATGTTAAGAATTTGTGAGGATATGTGTAGTAATTTTTTTGATAAGTTCGGTTATTTTCCGGAAGCTCCTTTTGATGCTGTAATGGAAGACAGAAAAGCAAGTGAAGATTATTGTAAAGTGTTGCAGAAGTGTATTGACGATGATTTTGATTATACAATAGAACTTTATGGTACTATCCCCAGAAAATCAGAGGGATTATCTCATATAATAATTGATTAAAAGCACTTTTGAAGTAATTCAGAGGTGCTTTTTTAATGCAAGGAGGTTAAAATGTGGATAACTTTAACATAATATACAAGATACTTAAACAGCTTGAAAAGGCTATGGATTATGATGAGTTTGATATGGATTTTGTATCAGCAGAGCATTTAAAAATATCTGAAAACAGATGGGTAAGGATATGGGAAATACTTGTAAAAGAGGGTTATGTTGATGGTGTAAGTGTTAAATATGGTGCTAAAGGGGATATTGTGCTTTCAGTAAGCAATCCGAGGATTACATTAAAGGGTATTGAATATTTACACGAAAATTCATTTATGAAAAAGGCGTCAAATATAGCTAAGGGTGTAATTGATGTTATACCTAAGGGCTAAAAGTTCGAAAATAGCCTATTTCGAAAAGTTAATACAAGAAAAACTATGTTAGCACTCTGAAAAGGGTGCTTTTTTGATACAATCAGATGCCCAAAATGGGAATATGACAAAAATGACAAAAATATATACTGTACTTGACGAATATGACGAAAAAGTAAGGAATACTTTAACGGGAATTAAAGGGTTTAAGGGGGTAGCAAAATGCGACCCCATAAAATACAATTTGAAGGAGATAATTATGGATAAAGAAATAAAGCTACTTGAAACTATTGCCGAAGCTGTTATAAAACAATTAAGAATAGAAGGCTTTGAAATATAAAAGTTACAGGCAAGTTAAAAAACATAATAAACAAGCACAATAGGACAGTTTTAGGCTGTCCTTTTTTGTTGTCTAGCAATTAAATATTGATATATCAAAGGGAATGGGAGTAATAGTCTATTTCTTTTTTATTGTCCTAAGCAAGACATAAAAAGGCTTATTACTTCTATATGGAGTATTTTACAGTTTCTACAAGGAGCAAATTTATTTCTAAAAGGAATGGAGGATTTAAAATGAAATTAAGAAATTTAATGCAACTGTTTGATGCGGACAAAGGTGGATTAGGTGGACAGGTTCTTGATGACCCAGAAAAAATTGAAAAGAAAGACGATGACCTAAGCGGTGGTCAGGATTATGATGATATTGAGCGTTTAGTGCAAGCAAAAGTCGACAAGGCTATGGCGGATGAACGTAAGAAAAATGCAAGACTTTCAAAAGAACTTGAAAAGATGAAGCGTGACAAGATGACTGCTGACGAACTCAAAAAATACGATGACGAAAATCGAGAAAAAGAACTCGCAGAACGTGAACATAGTGTAATGATTGCAGAGAATAAATTGTATGCAATAGAACAGCTCAAAGAAACCGGACTAGATGATGGCTCTAAAGAGTCTATGGGGCTTATTGATTTGATTTTAAATGAAGACAGAGAAAAGATTAAATCAAACATAAAAGTCCTTGACACTATTATTAAGGCCAAAGTTAAATCAGAAGTTGAAAAGGTCTTTAAAGATAATTCGAGAGTGCCTGAAAAGTCAGGTAGTGACGGCTATACTACTAATCCTTACGCAAAAGAAACATTTAACTTGACAGAACAGATGAAGCTTGAAGTTGAAAATCCAGAGCTTGCATCTAAATTACAGTCTTTAGTGAAAAGATAGGAGGAAATAAAAAAATGGCAGAAACGATGTATAAAAATATGCAGGTAGTACCTGAAAAGTTTAGTCAGTATACGATTGAACGAACAACCGAGTTAAACACGTTAGTTAATAATGGTATAGCTGCTTCAGATGGTATTGTAGCTGAACTGATTAACGGTACTCCTAATGGTGGTAGGTTTATTACTGTGCCATTCTATAATCCGTTGGACGGCGACGATGATGTATTTAGCGAAAATGACGTATCTGTAAGTGATGTGGCAACAAGTGCATATACAGCAACACTTCTTATGCGTCAAAAGGCGTGGGGAGCTACTGACCTTGCACAGGTTTTAGGTGGTTCTGACCCTATGTCAGCAATAGGTAACTTAGTTGCAGACTGGTGGTTGACAAAAGAACAGAATATCTATTTAAGCATATTGAAAGGTATTTTAGACCCGACTAATGGAGCATTAAAGGCACATATCAATGATGTTACAAGTGACACTGTAAAGACAATCACAACAGGAAATACACTTGATACAAAACAGCTTTTAGGTGACCACTATAAAAATTTAGGTATGGTGTTTATGCACAGTGCGACTTATACATACTTACAGAAGAACACTATGATTACGAGAACACCTGTGTTTGACCCAAGCGGAAATCAGACAGAACTTGAGAGTTTCTTAGGTTACAAGATTATTATTGATGATTCTATGCCTTGTGTTATGTATGAGTCTGCTACAAATAGTGAAGGTGGAGCTATTGCAGTAACGACAGAAAATATTACAGAAATCAATAAGCATTACAGTGGTGATGCGTTAGTTGCAGGAAAGTCTTATGTAAAGAAAAAGACAAACGCAATCTATGATACATATTTCTTAGGAAGTAACGCTTTTATAAGACAGGACGGTAGCCCACAGGGATTTGTAGGTACTGAGACAGACAGAGATAAATTAGGTGCAAAAGATTACTTAATTAACAGAAGATGTATGGTTATTCACCCAAGAGGCTTTAGTTGGAATGTAAATGCAACATATCCATCAGGTATATATTATCCTACTAATGCTATGCTTGCTACACCTTCAAATTGGAACTTGGTTATTGACCACAAAAAAGTACCTATTGCATGCTTAAAGCATACCATCGAATAGTTGGTGAGAGTATGAGTTGCACATTTTGGCTCAAGAGAAAGCGAAAAAAATATAATGGCGTAATAAGTATTGCGGAGGATAGAAAAGTATCCGAGAATGTTGGTAAAAAGCGAAAAGTAGGTGCTAAAAATGTTAACAGAAGAAACAATTAAATTAATGGGATTGCCTATTGATTTAGTAGACTCTATTACAATTTTAAGGATTGAAAGTTGCTTAGAGTGGCTTTTAGACAACACAACTTTGGAATTTGACAAGGAAGATGTTAAAAGTTTAGAAAAATTGCCTGCTTGTGTAAAATTATTTATTTGTCGTTACAATGAACTGTATAGCAAACAACTTGGCTTGACTAGCGAAAGTATTGCAGGTATGAGTCAAAGTTTTGATACAACAGCTCAGTATACCTTGCTTTGGCAGCTTGCTTACGAGTTGTTAGGTAAATATTTAAAAACAAGTGTTATTATTACTCCCGCAAAAAGGAAGTGGGTATAATAGGAATTAAAGTAAAAGTTAGGTGTAGTAAAATACCTAAGATGAAACAATGTATGAAAACCTTAAATGGAACTAGCGTTTCTGTAGGAGTTATGGGCGAACAAGCTTGGCTTGCAAGAATACATGAGTATGGTTGTAAGATAAAAGTAACTGATAAAATGAGAGCATTTTTACATAAAAAAGGATTGCACTTAAAAGCAAGCACTGGGTTTATAACAATACCTGAAAGAGCTTTTTTGCGAAAAGGTTTTAAGGCAAATGAAAAAGAAGTTTTAGAGGTAGCTAAGGCGGTCTTGTGTGATGTTGTAAGCGGAAATCTTTCTGTAGATGATTACGCCGAAATGGTTGGACAGGAACTTTCCGATAGAATTGCCGATTATGCAACAGATTTATCAAGCCCTGCAAATCATCCGTTTACTATAAAAAATAAAGGTAGTAGCAATCCGTTAGTTGATACAGGCGATATGATAAATGCTATCGGGTACAAAGTCGAGAGGTAATTATATGCCAAAATTGTATAATTTTATGAGATTAATAAAAAAGTATAGCACCTCATTTACCTTTTTAATGCCAAAAGCAGGAAGTTACGTAGGTGGTAAGTTTATTGAAAGTGAGGCAGAGGAGATAGCTGCTATTGGAGCTATTATACCTATGCCAGAAAGCAAGATTTATGTTAGTGGAGGTACATATACAAGTAAAGATAAACAACTTTATATGTTACAGCCACTTACAAAGGCTTTGCAAGGAGCAAAAATAAAGTACAAAAATAATATATATAGCATAGAGCAAGAGACGGAATATACCGAATATTGCGACGTCGCTGTGTATAACTTAAAGTGGGTGAGTAGATTTGATTGATTATAGACAGAATGAAATAACAATTGTTGAAGGTTTACAGTCTGAATTAAGTACAGATTTACGCCCTTGTACCGTTGTTTTCGCTAACCAAACAGCTCCCGCACCTAAGTATCCTTATGTTTCTTATAGTGTGCCAACACCATTAGAGAGTAACGAAAAAGGTTATTGCATAGCTAAAGATGGTACGAGATACAAAGAATTAACACAAATTTGGAGTTTTACAATTCATAGTGATGACGATGTAGAAGCACTTAATTTAGCAGTACAGGCTTACGAATATTTTAACGTTGTAGGTAAAGAGTATTTAAACGATAATAAAATTGTTGTCGCTAAAGTAGGCAATATAACAAATAGAGATAATTTATTATCAATTGAATATGAACATTGTAACGGGTTTGACGTTACATTTAATTTAATGTTTATAATAAATAGTGAAAAGTTATACAGTGATGGAGTCATTAAGACTGTTACCGTATAATTATAAAGGAGGATTGAAAAATGGCAAACAATATTAGTGATGTAAAAGTTAATATTGCAGTAGAAGATGTAATAAATCCTGCGGCATTTGGTGGGATTTGTTTATACTATGCGGGAGACGGAACGCCTTTGCCTTACGCAGAAGCATATAGCTATGATGAAGCTAAGCAGATTATAACAAGTAGTGACATGTTAGATACAATGGACGCTAAAGTGAATTTTGAAAATCAGTCAGTCGGCACTATTCCTAAAGCGACTTTAGATGCTATTAACAGCAATTACGCGTTTAAAGCAAAGGAATACACAGTTGAAAAAAACGCTAAGACAATTCGTGGAACAAGTTACAATCTAAGAGTTAAAGCGATTACTGACAATAACGGTATAGATATTACTTTAACAAATAGTCATACATATATTGGTGTTGCTTGCGTAGGTTCAACAGCGGGCAAAGAAGTTACTGTAATGCTTAAGGATAGTGACGGAAATATCTTAGATAGTCGCATTATGACAGGTGATAAAGCAGAATATATTACTTTAGACTGTAGTGACGTTGCGTCTTTAAAGACAGTTACCCTTTGTAGTACAAGCGATGTAGGTGGAACATTGCACGTTTATGCGATAGAACAGTTGACAATGGGTAAGCCGGCACAGCTTATGTTAGAAGCCGTTGAAACAGTATTTATGCAAGAAGATGCACCTGAGAAGGTTGGTTTATTAGGTTGCGAAGTTGACGAAATTTGTTATTATATAAATAACGACTGGAGATACTTAATTGAAATCGGCACTTGTTCGTACTTAAATATTCTTGGTGCCGCAAAATATATAGAAATTTGTGGTGCAAAAAAGGTATTTGGAGCTATTGTTAGAGATAATCACTTATCTGGACATAGCGATGGAATAACATATAGCGATTATTTAAAATATGTATATAATACAGTCAAGGATTACGAGCGTACATTTATTTTTGTAGTACATGCTACAGATGTTAATGGGGTATATGCTTTAAATAACGTAGCAGCTGCATTGGTTGCAAAAACAAGTAGCAAGGCTGTAGGTTCTTATACTTACAAAAATCAGTCGTTAAAGGGTTTAAATGCAGATTTAGATATTACAAAATCAGCATTGACAGACTATCACGCACACGGTTGTAATGCGTATGTGCATAAAACTGGATATGATGTTACAAGTGAAGGTAAGCTCGTAAATGGTGAGTATATCGATATTTTAGATGCGAAAGATTGGATTGTTACACAGATTGAATACCGAACACAGCAAGCATTAATTACAAATGATAAGGTCCCATACACAAATACAGGAATTGATTATCTTGCTAGTATTTGCGTAGACGTTTTAAATGAAGCTTATAACAATGGCATGATTAACACTACTGATGACGGTTTACCTGATTACAGTGTAAATTATGCTCAACGTTCTGAAACAAAAGCAAGTGATAGAGAGCAGCGTCGTTATGTTGAAGGTAAGTTTAGTTTTAGTTTGGCAGGTGCTATTCACGAAGTAGAAGTGAACGGCACTATTTTAATTTAACAAGGAGGTGTGAATATGGCTTTAACACAGTATAATGCAAAAGATTGTACGATTGTTGTAAATAATGTGTTTATTACGGGCTTAGGTGAAGATATGGTAACAGGCGAAAAAGACGAGGAAATGTTTACAACGTCTGTAGGTGCACAGGGCGATATTGTAATGAACGAAACCAACAACAGTTTAGGTACAGTAACTTTAACAATTCAGGGTACAAGCCCACAAAAGGGTATGTTATTGGACCTTGCAAAAGCAGGCACTATATTCCCTATTTGGGTAACAAATAGTAGTATTGGTGAGCGTTTCGGGGGTTCAAAGGCGCGTATTAAGAATTATCCGTCTTTGGCACAGGGTGCAGAGCTTGACGACAGAGAAATCGAAATTCAGGTTTTCGATTATGATGTACAGAATATTGCTTAATTTTTATAAGGGGCGTTAAATACGTCCCTTTTTATTTTACACATTATATTAATTAAAAAGGAGAATGAAAAAATGGCATTTAACAAATTTTATACTAGAACAAAAAAGATTAACGGTAAGGAATATACAGCACAGTTCAACGGTCTTTCAGCTGCTTTAGACGCAATCGACGACAGTTATATTGATGGTGGTTCTAATATTTCGAGTGGCAAACTTACTAAGTATGTACTGGAAAATGTTATTGTGCAGCCTAGTGGACTTACAGCTGATGATTTTGACAGTATGACAGAGCTTAACGAAGTTGTAAAATTCGGTCGCGATGTTATGCAAGGTAAGTTAAAAGACAGACCCAACGAAAACGAAAGCTCAACTAAGTAAAGAAGTTGACCAAAATTGGGCGTATTGGCGATTGGTACTTAGTGAATGTGGGTTCGATTATAATACAGTATTTCATCAGATGACGCCTGAGGAAGTTATTCGTGCTAACATAGCTTTAGATAAGCAAGCAAAAGCTATAAACAAGGGAGTTAAAAAAGGTAAGTAAGGGGGTGAGGGTATGGCAGTAATAGAAGAAGACGTAGTAAAAGTAAGTTGGGATGTAGATGATGACCCATTTTCGGAGATAATAAGAGGTCTAAAAGAGTTTAGGAATGACGTAGGTGGTGCTGTAGATGATGCAGAAGATGGACTAGACGAATTTAGACAAACAACACAAGATGCAGCTGACGGCTTAGACGATATAGGCGATAGTGCTAACAGCGCAACGAGAGATGTAACAAGATTAACAGATGGTCTAAACGATGTAAGTCGCGCTCACATTACAGATGTTACAGGCGACTTAGACGGAGGCATACAGGAAACAGCTCAGGAAACTAAAGGATTGTTTAAGAAATTAAGACAATTGGCGTCTATTAAAATGAATGGCTTAAATACGTCTTTTAGTGCTATTAGTAATAACGTAGCAAGATTTCGAACAAATGTTTCGACAGGATTTACAACGGCTAAAAAGCAAGTTGTAGGTTTCTTTGCTGCTTTTCGTGACGGCAAAAGCGATATAGAAAGTGTAGGAAGTTCGTTTGATACAATAAAAAGCAAGATTAAAGAAGGTTTAGCAGTCGCAGGAATTACAGTTGGTATAGGTGCTATTGCAAAAGGGATAAACAGTACAACGAGTGCAGTAAATACTTTTGCCGCTAAAACCGGCTTAGCAGCGGGCCAGACATCAATGTATGCCGATATGATTAAAAATCTTTATAAAGACAATATGGGCAAGAGTATGGATGATGTGGCCAATTCACTTGCAACAGTTGAACAGAATATGCACAATATGGCTGGTTTATCGCTAGATGATTTAGAGGGTGTAACGCATAGTGCATTATTGTTAAGAGATACTTTTGATTTTGATGTAAACGAAAGTACACGTTCGGCAGCTATGCTGATGAATCAGTTCGGAGTAACAGGTGACGAGGCATTTAATTTGATTGCACAAGGTGCACAGCAAGGCTTAGATAAAAACGGTGATTTATTAGATTCAATTAATGAATATTCTGTGCACTTCAAACAGCTCGGATTTAGTGCTGAGGATATGTTCAACATACTTTTGAATGGCGCACAGAGTGGTACATTTAGTGTGGATAAACTGGGCGATGCTATGAAAGAGTTTGGCATCCGAGCTATTGATGGCTCAGATACTACGAAGCAGGGCTTTGAAGCTATTGGTCTAAATGCAGACGAAATGGCCAAGAAGTTTAAGCAAGGTGGAGAAGTTGGAAAAGAAGCTTTTAATCAGGTAGTACAAGGCTTGCAGAATATGAAAGACCCTATTGCACAAAATACGGCAGGCGTAAATCTTTTTGGTACTATGTGGGAAGATTTGGGTGTTGAAGGTGTTTTGGCTCTAGGCAATGTAAATAATGAGATAGATATAACTGATGATGCACTACAAAGAATTAACGATATAAAATACGATGATGCAGGTAGTGCATTAGCGAGTTTAGGACGTACAATTAACGTAGAACTTGGCGATGCTGTAGGTGGTGCTGTAAATAAAGCTAAAATATACATAGAAGAATTTACAGCGGGCTTGCAAGGCAAAGGTAACGGTTCATTCTTTAGTGGTTTAGGCGAAGATGTTCTGAAACTTGGCGACGCTTTTGATTGGTGTACAACACACGCTAACATACTTGTACCTGTTATCGGTACTCTTATTGGTGCATTTGTAACGTTTAAAGGCATTATGCTTGCTATAAACATAGTATCTGGAATATATAACGGCTTATTAGCTTTTAGTGCGGCGCGTAGTGCTTTTAAGGCAGGTGCAACTTTAGCTGAAGCGGCAGCAACTACAACAGCGACAGGTGCACAAGTAGGGTTGAATGCTGCATTACTTGCTTGTCCAACGACTTGGATAATAATATGTATTGTTGCTTTAATTGCAGTAATAGCCGTACTGGTTAAAAACTGGGATAAAGTAAAAGAGATTGCAACAAATGTTTGGAACACAATTAAAGAAAAGTGGGGACAGCTAAAAGAGTGGTTCAGCACTAATGTTGTGGAACCAATCAAGAATGTTTTTTCAACGATGTGGGACGGCATAAAAGGTGCATTTAGCGATGGCGTAAACTGGGTAGAAGGAGTCTTCAGTAGTGTTGCAAATGGCGTAAAGAATACGTTTACTGGGATTGTGGACAGCATAAAAGGCGTATTAAGTGGAGTTTCAAACTGGGTAAAGTCAAATTTTAGAACAGTTATATTGTTTATACTCAATCCGTTTGCAGGTCTGTTTAGTTATTTATACGACCACTGCGAAGGCTTTAAAAATACGGTAGACAGTGTACTTACGGCAGTAAAGGGCTTTTTTATTAATACGTTTACAAGTATTGCTAACTTTTTTATCTCAATTTGGAATGTTTTAAAAGCACCAATTATAGCAATATGGAATTTTATAACAACATTTGTTAGTGTTATTGCAACTATTATATATACTATAGTACTAGGAATTGTAATAAACATAATACGTTTTGATAAAATGGTATTAGATGCAATTATATCTGTAGCAACAACTATATGGAGCTTCATTGTCGGTATAGCAACAGCTATATGGACTGCTATTGTTTCTGCTGCTACAGGTATATGGAATGGTATTGTTTCTGCCTTCACAGGTATATACAATACGGTTTATACGGTAGTTAATAATATTTGTTGGAATGTTATAGTACCAATCTTTAATAGTATTCGTAATTTTGCCATATCTATTTTTGTAGCGGTATATACTAAAATAGTTGAAGTTTGGAATATTATTAAAAATTATATTACGCAAGTAGCAAGCGCTATTTGGAGTGTAATTAGTTACAAGTTTCAGCTTATTTGGATTACTGTTACAACAGCAATGAATAACATAAAAAATACATTGTCTAATGCTTGGAATAGTGTAAAAACAACTGTTTCAAGTGCATGGAATTCGGTAAAAAGTACAGTAAGCGGAGTTTTAAGTGGAATTGTAGGTTCAATTAAAAATAAATTTAACGAGGGCTTAAACTTCTTAAAAAATTTAAAAAATCGCTTATTACAGATTGGTAAAGATATTATGCAAGGACTGTTAGATGGTATAACAAGTAAAATTAATGCAATAACAGATAAAATCCGAAATTTGGGCAATAGCATAACAGGCGGGTTGAAAAATATGTTTAAAATCGGTTCGCCATCCCGCGTAATGCGTAAGCTCGGTGGTTGGGTTACAGAAGGTTTTAACCTCGGTTTAGGTGATGAACTAGGTGAAACACAAAAGATAGCAAGCGGAATGAACACGATTGTTACAGAACCGATAGACGATAGAGATAATAAAAAGCCAAAGGCACAACCGTCATCTGACGGAACAAGTAGCTGGACTCCTGATAATAGCTATCCAACTAATAATTACTCACGTAACGAAAATAATACTTATGCACCGCAATTTAACTTAACCGTAAATGGCTCTAATATGAGTAATAGAGAGCTTGAAAGACAAGTTAGAACGTGGATACGAGAAGAAACACAAAATGCGTATAGCAGTATAAGCAGACGTAAACCAAGAATGACGGAGGTATAAAAATGGCGAGCTTAAACGGAATATATATATTTGTTAAAGATGAACAACTTAAACGAAGTGTAGACGTAACAAGTCATGCCGTAGAAAGCGGAATAGAGCTTACGGACCACGTCAAAGCACAAGCACGTACATTGTCTATAAGTGGTGAAATTGTAGGGACATCTAGTGCTGCTAATCAACAGAAAATTAAAGATATGATGAATAACGGTACACTAATAAATTATAGTGGCCGTAACATTATGAAAAATGCGCAGATAACAAGTTTTAATACAAGCCATCCCAATACTATTTGGGGTGGCTGTAGTTTTGATTTGGAACTCAAAGAAGTTCGTATAGCCAAGAGTAGCTATACTCCTGCAACTAAAGAGGCAGCAAAAGAACAAACGAAAACAGCTACAAAACAGCAAAGTGGCACTCAGCAGGTTCAGAAAACTGCAACAGGAACACTTACACCTGTTTATCACACTGTTAAAGCAGGAGATAGCGTTTATAATTTAGTTGCAGCGGCTAATGCACCATACAAAAGTTATGGTAGTACGGTAAAAATGATTATAGACAATAACCCTGATTGTTTTAGTAAAAAAGGGGATGCAACAACGCTTAAAGTCGGGTCAAAATTGCTAATTGGTTATGACTATGACGAAACGAAAGAAAATACCGAGGACGGCAAAAAAGAAAACGAAAAAAACGGAAATACAGTAACTGTATCAGATAACACAAAAACTAGCCAACACACAACAAAGATTTAAGGGGGAATTAAATGAAAGATAGAATAATTATAAACAAAAATTTAATTCCTTATACGTTTGAAATATTGTTAGGAGATATTTGGTATGAGATTGAAGTGAATTATAATGAAACAGCAGATTTATTTACTTTAGCTTTGTACAAAGATGGAAAAACAATAAGCGCTGGTGAACCAATCATATATGGTAAGCCACTTTTTAGCGATATTTATAGTACAGATTTTCCACCACTTGTAATTGTGGCAGTAGATGAGTCAGGCAATGATAATTGTGTGACGTGGGAAAATTTTAATGAAACCGTTTACTTATGTGTATACAATGACGGTGATGATTTAGTACACTTTTGTGACGATAAATACCGTGGTAGCGTATATATCCCTCAAGCAAGTCTTACAACGCATCCAGTTACAATAGAAGCTGTAACAACAGAACAGCTCACAGAAATGGAAGCAGCTATTATAGCAGTGGGTGGTATGGTTACAAAAAGTAAAGATGTTGCAACATTTTCTGAACTTTTGACAGGCATTAAAAACATACCAACAACAGAAGGAGATTAAAAATGTCAGATACTAAAAATATATCTCAAAGCATTATACAACAGCCTAACAATGTAGATAAAAATGTATCGCGTTTAGCTAAAGCGATTGAAATGGCTGTGACTGATGAAGGGCAAACCCCTAACGGATTATTTAAGCAGGTTATAAAAATAGCTATTGGAGATAGCGTAAAGCTAGACGGCGAAACTTTAGATTTTGAATTTAGCGTGCCATTCGATTGTGATGTAGAGCCAAATGAAGCCGAAGTAATTATATACAATTTATCTAAAACAACAATAGCACAAATTAAGCGTAATTCTAAAATTACGATTGAGGCAGGCTATAAAAATGATACAGGTATTATATTCACTGGGTATATAAGCAAAGTAAGCACAAAAAAAGACGGAGTAGAAAAAAAAACAACTATATACGCATTAGACGACCAAAGTCTTACAGATAGGGAATTACAAGAGAAAAGTTATGCTGCTAATGTTAAAAGCTCTTATATTCTTAAAGATATATTAGCAACAACTAAGCTGCCGTTTGCGATTTTTAGTCCTGCTGCAGATTATGTTAATAAAGATGCTGTAAAGGTAGATGGTTCAGTAATAGAAGCTGTTAAGAAGTATGCGGAAGATTGCCAAAGTGCAGCATATGTGCAAAAAGGAAAATTGTATGTATTAGATATACGCAAGGCATCTAAGGATATAAATTTTACTATTTGCGTTGAAACAGGAATGATAAGTAGTCCTGAAGAATTTACTGAAGAAGCTAATACATCGGATAAAGATAAAAAAGCTCAAACAATTAAAGGCTATAAAGTAGAAATGCTGTTACAGCATCGTATACAAAGTGGTGTTAAAGTAAGAATAGAAAGTACAGACGTAAGTGGAGTATACAGTGTTAGAAGCGGAGAGCATAAATATACAGGCACAGAACTTACAACGTCAATAGAGTGTATAGCATAAAAGGAGGAAACAGTATGGCTACAGACTTAAATGCTTTAGATGATTTTGTAGAAGAAAAGCTATTGCATTTACATACAGCATTTTTAGGTAAAGTTATAAGTGCAAATACAAATAGTGGTACATTTGATGTGCAGCCACTTACGTTGACTAAACAATACGGTAAAGATGCGAAGAAACAGGCAATTATAAGTGGTATTCTTTGCTTAGACGATGTGTACGACAAGGTATCGTCAGGTAGCACAGTATTATGTATCGTTTGTGAACGCGATATAACAGAAGCTAAAAACGGTAACAGTGCATTGCCTGCAAACGGTCATCACCTGATGAAAGACAGCGTTATTATTGGCACTATAGGAGGGGGAGACCCATTTGGTGACAGTGCTTTAATTGGTGAAAATAATGCAGAAATAAGTGGTAGTAGCGGTACAATGGGTGCTAAGGCTAAAAAAGCTATTGAATGGGCTATGGCGCAGGTTGGTAAACGCGGATTTAACAGTACAAGAAATGGGTATTGTATTTCAACAAATTGGTGTGCCCGCTTTGTATCGACTGCATACGCAAATGGTGGCAGTGGGTATCAAGGTGGAAATGCAATTGATTTTCCACACAGCAACAAGATAGCAAAGAAAAATGGGAAAATTGATTGCAGTAACATTCCCGCGGGTGCTTGTATTGTGTCTAAAGGCTATCCTGTAGGAGGTAAATATTATGGACATGTTGCAATATATGCAGGTAAAGGTTATGTGGTAGAAGCAGGTGGTGCGGTGATACGTTACACTCCTATAGGGCAATCAATAGGCGCACGTTGTGGTTTCCTAGGTTGGGGTGTACCATCAGGAGGTTTATAGTATGGATAGGAGTGGTTACTATTAAGGGTTTTAAACTAAACAAAGATGGTGATGTCGTAATAAATAATGGATTGGTTGCTATAGTAGACGGTAATAAGTTGCTAAGGCAGACGGTTGAAACAGTTTTAGGAACAAATAACGGCGAGTGGAGATTAAACCCTGATGAGGGAATTAACTTTGACTATATAATTACTAAAAATCCCGATTTTGATGTTATTCGCTCTGAAATTATAGGTGGGCTATTGCAAGTTGATAGCTCTTTTGTTTTGGATGATTACAGCTATAATTTTGACAAAAACAAAAGAACTTTGAACATTACATTTAAAGCAACATCGAGAACTGGAACAATAAGTGGTGATTATAGTTATATATAAGGTGGTGTAATGATGGCAGTATTAAGCAATATAGGTTTTAAACGCCCAACATATGCAGAAATATTAGATGCTCAAATAGCAAGAGCAAAAACATTGTTTGGTGATGACATAGAAACAAGTGAACTGACTATACTAGGCAAGTATATTCGTTTAAATGTGTACGATATAGCAAAACTTTATGAAGAATTGGAAAATGTATACTACGCACGTTTTCCGATGACAGCAACAGGTGAAAGTCTTGACCGTTTATGTGTGTTCGCAGGAATTACCAGAAACCCTGCGACAGCATCGCAGCATATTTTAAAGATAACAGGCGAAGCAGGTGCGACAATAGATGCAGGGGACTTAATTGTTGGTACAGACGATAACATTACATTTTATTTAGCAAATGATTTAATGTTAGAATCAAAGACAGACGATGACGGTGTAGAGTATGGTGAAGGCGATGGGTTGTTTATTTGCACAGAAGCAGGAACTATCGGTAATGTTGGCATTGGAACTATAAATAAAATTATGCAACCTAATCTATATGTTAAAGAGATAGAACATATAAGCATAAAAGAGTTGGGAACAGAGATAGAAACAGACGTAGCATTACGCGCACGTTTTGTCTTAACCGTTGGTGGTATTGGTAGTGGAACGATAGATAGTCTTTATAGCGCTTTATGGCGTGTGGCAGGTGTAACAGGTGTATACATTGTCGAAAACGATACAGATGCAACAGTAAGCAACAGACCAGCAAAATCTGTTGAATGTTACATACTGGGTGGTACAGATAACGATATAGCGAATGCGATATTTAGCAAAATGCCTGTTGGAATTGCAACAGTAAGTACGGCTGATAGTACATATAAAAGAGTTGTAGAGGTTACAGATACAGGTGGTACAGTACATAATATCAACTTTTCAAGAACAAAAGAAAAATTGATATATATAAAAATTAATGTTGCTATAAATACACATTTTGAAGAATCAGGCGTAGATGATATAAAAAATAGTATTATTACGCACTTAGCAAACTTAACGAACGGTGATGACGTTATATACAGTAGCCTTTACAGTGATGTGCACAGCGTTGTAGGCGTTGTATCTAGTGTTATAATGTTATCGGAAGATGGTAAATCATACAGCGCTGCTGATATTGTTTGTAAAGGTAGTGAAGTAGCAAGAACAAACGTTAATTGTATTGATATTGAGGTGGCTAATTATGCTGACCGTTAACAAAAAAACTCTTAAATTACCTGACGCTTTTAATAAAGAGCCTAACAGTAATAATAATAAAATTTTATCGTTGGATGATGCGTTACAGACAGATGTACACAATGATATAGTAGCTATTTATAACAGCTTAGATATATACAAAGCAATTGGTAAAACACTAGATTATTATGGGGAAATGGTTGGACAGCAACGAGGAAGATTAACAGATGACCAGTATAGAATTATGATACTTGTCAAGATATCTCGTAATGCTGCTAGTACTGACTATAATTCTATAATCAATATTTTATCTATGATAATGGAATGTAAAACAAGCGATATAAGTCTTGTTAATACTAATAAGCCGGCTACAGTTAAGATACAGCGTATTCCGCTTAATGTGCTTATATCCGCAGGGTTTACAGCTATGCAAGCAGCAGAAATGCTTAATTTGTTGTTACCTGTGACAGTTACTTTAGAAGGTGCATCATTTGAGGGTACTTTTGAGTTTGGTGCAGGTAATGATGAATACGACGAAAACAAAGGTTTTGGTGATATAGAACAGACAATAGGTGGCTACCTAGGTTTGTTGATAGAAGATGGTAACGCTGTTTTACCAAAATAATGAGGAGGATAAAAATGGCAACAAAATTTAATCACAGTCCATTAAGTTGGGCAGCGCAGGGTATAAAACCACCGACAGAACTTGCAAGTGCTGGGTGGGAAAGTGGATATAAACCACCTGCAGAGTATTTTAATTATAAGTGGAATAATGATTATAACTGTATAAATGAATTGCAAAATGTTTTAAAAACACACGCAGACAACCAAAGCAACCCACACGGCATCACAAAAGCACAAGTGGGGCTTGGCAATGTAGATAATACAGCAGACAAGGATAAGCCGGCATCGACAGCAGTACAAGCAGCATTAAACGGAAAAGCAAGCACAAATCATACTCATGCTTTAGATAGTACATCTGTTACAGGTCCTTTACCTCTTAGCAAACTGTCAAAAGGCACAGACGGTTATATTTTGACAGGCAAAGGTACAAGCAATGCTCCTGTTTGGGCAGCTCCTGCTATTAAAAGTTTAGCGGGTGAAAGTGTAAGCACATCAAAAGATACAACCGTAACAGCAGGAACAGGGGCTACCATAGTAAATGATTTTAGAACGCGCTCATATAGCACATTAGGAAACCCCAATTCAGGAAATATAGCAAGTGGTAATTTTTCATTTGCGGCGGGTTTAGCTTCGACTGCGAGTGGCGATTGTTCATTTACAGCCGGGGTAAATTCAACTGCGAGTGGTTATTATTCATTTGCAGTTGGAAATAACGCAAAGGCAGAAAGAAGAAGTAGTATTGCTTTAGGAGAATATACAACTGCAAGCGGTAATTATTCATTTGCAGCAGGGAGCGGTGTAAAAGCAGAAGGTGAGTGCAGCGCTGCATTAGGAATGCATACTATTGCGAAAGGTTATCAATTTGCTATTGGAAAATGTAACGTAGAAAGTGACGGACCAACTGCTATAGGTGATAGTACAGGCGATGTATTTATTGTTGGAATAGGAACTGGAATTAACGCAAGAAGTAACGCACTTAGAGTATCGTATGATGGCAACTGTTATGGTAAAAATTCTTTCAGAGCCAGTGGTGCAGATTTCGCCGAATATTTTGAATGGGCGGATGGTAACGGAAATAATGAGGATAGACGAGGTTTATTCGTTGCACTAGACGGTGAAAAAATAAGGGTTGCTACTTCCAACGATGATGTAATAGGCGTTGTTAGTGCGACTCCTACTATTACCGGTGACACTCAGAGCGAGGTTTGGAAAAATATGTATAAGTGTGATGTTTTTGGTCAGCAATTAACTGAAACGGTAGAAGTTGCAGAAACTACAGATGAAAATGGTAATATTGTTCCTGCACATACAGAAGTACATTTTATTCTCAATCCTGACTATGACAGTAAGCGAAAATATGTGAGTCGTGACCTTAGAGCAGAGTGGTCGGCTGTTGGTCTAGTTGGTAAACTTGTTGCTGTTGATGATGGAACTTGTGAAGTGAACGGCTATTGTATTGCTAACAATGAAGGTAAAGCAACAAAGAGTAACAATGGATACAGAGTATTAGCAAGACTTGATAATAATCATATTAAAATTTTAGTAAGATAAAAAGGAGTGATTAAAATGGAAAAGATTTTTAACGTTACATCAATTATCGTGGGAGTGTTCGGTGGA
>ERZ836829.782-NODE-782-length-28945-cov-3.915438_pt1 | contig 28945 bp, 8 predicted proteins | sample MGYA00519574_ERZ836829 | MGnify/ENA primary metagenome ERZ836829 (study PRJEB31850, sample SAMEA3708808) | human gut metagenome | biome: human gut; feature: human-associated habitat; material: faeces | place: China | collected 2014 ...
TCAATGCAAAAATTGTAAGATGTGACAAAAAAGTGAACGGTATATGTTCTTTTATTGAAAAAAATTGACGAATTCGATAAAATAAAAGTAAAACAAAGTGGGTAAGTGGGTCTTTTTGACTCAAAATGCCATATTTGAAAAAATTGATTTTTACTACATATACAGAAAAAATAAATTTGAAAAATACCAAACTTTAGAATAAAGCACGAAAGGACAGGAAGAATTATGAAACAGATAGCGAGAAGAATAACAGGTTGGCTATTGGTATTGTCAATGGTAACATCCATGTTTGGACAATCCACACCAATCACATACGCTGCTTCCAACAATGGTAAAGGGGAGACACCGGGAATTGAATTCTCAATGGTGTACCAGTCAGGTGGTAGTAGTATTAACGCAGATAAGGATAATACGAATGGAGACAATGAAGTATCGGATAGTCTGCAAGGTAAGAACAAAGCGTTGTTAGGACGTGGATATGAGAATCATATTAAGGTAAACCTTGTAGGAAACCTGAATGGTAACGGTAGAGCTTCAGGAATGTACTTTGAATTGGAATTACCGGTATTTCGTATTGTAAATGACAAGCTTACACTCATTCCATCAGAGGAGGCCGCAAAGCTAACTGATGAAGATTTTAAAAATGATAAAAGTCTTATAAGGGTTATGGCAGAGTTTACATCTGACACACCATTAGATTGGGATTATGCTCAGGACAAACATTATTGGGGAACTAAGGTAAGGGTTAAAAATACAGGTAATGTTGTTGCAGGAAAACAGGCGGTACTGCCTGTGAACTTGTGGTTTGAAGGAAATATGCCTGAAAACTCAGCGAGTATAGTTAAGCTGGGTGGCGGTTATGCAACCTATAGAGACTATAGTGGAAATATATATGATGGTTACGAAAAGGATGCAACTACAGTAACAGATACTGCTGCTACATTTACTATGATTTGTAGTAACTTAGAGTGGACAACAAGTATCGTAGGAGTTGCACCTAAGAATGTTCTTTGGGATAGATACAATTATGTAACTTATAAAATTACAATAAAAAATACATCTAAGGATACGGATTCCTGTTATGATTCTTCCAACTTCCAAATTAAAGCACCGACGGATTTTGAAACCGTAGACGGATGGGAAAGCGGACTTCATGTAGAGAATGCAGCAAAGTTCCTGTACAACAACGGCTCACCGACTGCTAATAATAAATGGGACAATTGGGAAAACGCTAATGAACTTATGGTAGGTGTTCCCGGCAAGGGTGGCATCATGATTTATGATGTTACTGAACTAGAGTCTACTGAATCAGGTCAGGCTGCGATGGAAAAATGGGATATGACTAATTTCACTAACATCACAGATGATAAGGGAAATGAGTTAAAGACAATGCCATATTATTTCAAAAAAGATGGAGGTATTTATTTTGAAAAAAATGGTAAGGTTTACAGTGGAGCCGGAGTAAACAAGCATGAAGATTCATCAGGATATGATCATCGTACATTCTATGTATCACTTCCTATGAGCACAGATATACCTAGTGATAAATTATCTAGAATTCCAATTAAGGTATATAACACTATAGCTTTTGGTGAGGGATATACTTGGACAAAAGTTAGTCAAAATGTTAATTGGGGATTTATAGCACCAGTTGATGACTTCCAAGGCAAGAAATTTGTTACAGAAACGGAAGAAGTAAACGGTGTAGAACAGGATGTTGAAAAAGACGAAAAAGAAGTTGCTATTAATGATACCGTAGATTACTATCTTGGACATTTCCAAAATACAGGAAATATACCGGTGTTCAATGCAATGGCAACTGACTCCATTGATAAAGATTTTGAACTAAACAAAATATCTGCAATATTCAATGTAGATGCTGACAAGGACGAACCGAAACTTGCAGATTGGTTTGATGAGGATAATACAGTTCAGTTTGAATTTCTAACTTATGATAATCTTAACGGTACAGGAGATCCAAAGTCAGAGTATGTTACTTTAGGTAAAATGGAACCAGATGCGGATTTGACAGACTCAACACACAAAGCTTGGAGCTTACAGTTAGGAAACTTAATTGATGACTATATACAGAAAGTTGAAGCAACAGGTAAGAAGTGTGTATATAACTATCACTTCCGACTAAAATTCAAAAAACGTATTGAAGCAGGAGAAAGTTTTGATGGTCGAGTAGCAATCAATGGTGTTGTAAGTAAAGGTAAAAAATATCCAAACGACTTAGTTACTTCTTATGAAAGATGGGTTGGTGATCCAAGCAAACGTTCAGAAGAAGGTGAGGATGGATACAAAAAAGATTTAAAAGAATTAGATAAATCTACAGCGTCCATTCAGGCAATAGTTGCTGATCCTAAGATTGATACAAAAGTTGTTAAGAAAACTGATACAGGATATGAGAAAAAAGATCCTATGGAAGTACCTGTTAATACAAAAGGCTATGGTATTTATTATCAGTTAGGTAACGACAGTGTTTCAAAGATTATGCCAGGACAGTTTGATTCTGGTGAGCTGGCAAAATACAATGATAAAGCTGGAAAGGTAAAGGGCTTTATTACAGACAAGGTTATTTTGTCGAAGAGATTAGTAGATAAAGTGGCGAAAATATCTTCTATAACACTTCACACAAGTGCAGACACAAATCCTGACATTACATTAAAGGTATCTGATTTGAGTAAAGATGCAGACGGAAATTACTATATAGATAAAAGCGTCTGGAAAGATAAAGGCGAACTTATTAATGTTACTGTAGACATGAAGAGCTTTTTAGACAAAATAGAAATAACTCCGGATAACGAAGATGTTTACATATTATTAGAAGGAATTGCAAATTTAGTTTCACCTAAGGTAAAGAAAGATACATCAAAAGATGACGATAAAAAAGATGACGATAAAAAAGATGATCAGGACATACCTGAGGAAGAAAAGTATGACTGCACAATAGTCAAAGGTACATTTACAACTAAATATAAAGATGAGGATTTGAATGTAAGTGATGAAGATGAAGCAACACTAATCGTTAGAAATATTAATCCTGTTATTAAAGGCATAAGTTATGGTCAGGATTATATTGAAAACGGACAGCATATTAAGTCAGATGAAAACAAGGCAAGTGGAGCTGAGGAACAGGATAAGATTAATCAGATTGAAGTTCCAAAGGGAATTGACAATGCTGGTTACAAATTCTTTGTTAGTAATGCAACACCATCATATTCAGAAGAAGCAAAAATTTCAATTGACTTATCAAGTAGTGTTGGAAGTAAAACAAAGTCTAATGATGTAAGAGGCTTCTTAACAAAAACAATTACTATTAAGAACTTCAAAGATGTGGCAGACATTAAACAGATTAGATTCTGGAATTGGGACAAAGATCCAAGTACAGACAATGCAGATGTTACTATTCCATTTGACAGCATGACTGTATCACAGGATGGAACAATTACAATTGAGTTGAAAGATTATACTCAAATTGAATATTTGAAATATATGGTTATTGATTTGAATAACTTCTTAGGAGGCAAGGACGAAGATACTCCTGAGATGGAAATTCAAATTGATGGTAGAACAGAATGGTTCAATAATCTTGATGCTGTTATGAACTTCACACCTGATGATAAGACAATGCAGGTGGAGGCAGATACAAAGAGCATTGTAGATTTAACAAATCGTTTATACATTCAGGAACCATATGCGGAAATACATGCAGATGTTCATTACTATGATTTAGATGGAACAACAAAAACTGATGCAGATAATAGAGATAAAACTGATAAGTGGTTAGGTATACCATATGACAGAGATTTCATCTATACAATTGATATAGGAAATACATGCAAATCAAAATTAGATGACTTTGATGTTATTATTGACTTGCCTGTTAATGACAACAAACAGGGTGATGAAGCTAACACAGGATTCCACACTACAGGAATTAGAATTAGTAAAGAATTAGTAGGTCAGTACGAAAAGTTAGAAAAGCTTACATTATATGATGCAGATAGCGACCAGGGAAAAGTCTTTAATATAGACTATAAAAACGGCAAGTTAATATCTGAAGACGGTCAGAGTGTAATTGAAGGTGTGGTTGTAGACGGAGATATTTATATAGATGAACAGAAGATATATACTGAGTTCGGTATGAATATCAAGAATCTTAAGAAAGTGATTATTACAGGCAAGGGCTTCAGAGCCACAAGAGAAGCACCAGCTGATGAAAAACACAGAGTTACATTATACGGTTATTTAGATTCTAAGATTAATTCTTGGAATGAAATGGAAGTTAACGGAAAGAACTACTTATCTGAATTCAGAGACAGTGGTGATGACTATATATTTACAACACGTGATACTGCAAAGGCATTAGTTAGTAAAATGTATTTTGATACAACAATGGTTGCAGGATATAAAGACAATAACGATAATGGTAAACGATTTGACTCAGTGAGTGATTCATATGAGCATATGCGATTGGAGCACTCTCATTATGGATGGACTGATGAATATCCAGATAATGATGAATTAGATATTGGTTATAAAGCAATAGGTTCATATTTATTAGACTTTAGACAATATTTGAATTCGGGAAGCAATTATCCGAATGATGCAAATCATCAGGAATTGTATGATATGGTACCAAATACATCTAATGCAAAGTGTACTCCGAATGATTATGTGTATACACAGTCAATGAACACAGCAGTAGATGTTGAAATGACGGTTAATTTGCCATCGAATTCATTTGAAGCATATTATTTAAAGGTGCATCCATATGCATATGACTATATTAAGGAAATAAAAATTCATCGTGAAGGTGACGATAATGATACTTGGACTACAGTAAAAGAGTCCGACTGGAAAGATTCTATAGAAAAAATCACAGGAACTAATGGAAAAGATTCTTATTATAGATTAAATCTTTGTAAATTGGGTGATGAATATGGTATATATAGAAGTCCTAAGATTGACTATAAGACAGATAAGGCTGTAGACAAAATCGTTATTGCTCTAAAAATTAACAGAGATGCTTCTGAAGAGAAAAATGGTGAAACAGTTGCTAAAAATGCAGACTATGGTACTTGGTATAATTTTAATGATGAAAAGACTAAGTATATGTTTGAGATAACGGGTCGTTTCTTTAAATCAGGTGTGGCTGATGCTACAGCAAGCACAAAGATGGATATTGGCGGTTATACTGAACGTCAGTTTTCTCAGGCAAAGAAGAGAACTGATGAAGGAAAGCCAAATGGAATGAATAATACTAGCATTGCTTCGTCAGATTTGGCAGGCGGAAATGGCATAGTTAATCGTATTGATGCGGCAAATGCAGCTTATCGTTCGCTTTGGTCATGGCAAGATTATTACAAAACATGTATGTCATATGGTGTACATAATTATGCAGCTTATAAATCGGGACATTTGTTTACTACAGCAAAGGTTTATGTACATCCGGAAAAGAACAGTATTGTGAAAGGTGTACATGAAACACCAAAGACCAAGACGGACAGAAAGGCTAAGTTCTCATTATACAATGAATACTCAGTTAGTTTTGTGCAAACTCCGTATGGAGCATCACAAGATTGTATGGATGAACATAGGTCAATAGGTCATTCAGATGACTATTCGATTTATAATGACCCATACAACTGGACAGGAAAACATTCCTTTACTGATAAAGTTGTATTAACAGATACGTTACCATATGTTAGACCTGATAGTGATTCAAACTATTATGGTTTCTTAGCAAAGAAGATTCTTATTTCAGAAGATTTACAACAATATATTGACAAGGTGGTTGTATATAAGAAGAAATCAACATTAGATACAGATGGCAATGTGACTGATACTAACTTAACGGATACAATTACTATACAGGGGAAAGATATTGAAAAAGAAAACACAACCAATAATAATAAACGGGTTGATGGAAGTGACCAACATAAGGTACATACTACAGCAAGTAGAACATTTTATGAAATACCTGTAGTGTATCCACAAAGCAGTAGCTCATCACAGGTTACAGGAAATACAGCAGGTTCTATCGTATTAGGTGATGATGAATATATTACAAAATATGAAATTCACCTAAAAGATTTAGGCGGTGATGTTGACTATGCAGCAGAGTTGAAGGATATGGAGGATTTGCTTGATTCACACAATCATGGAGTAGACACTTTACCTGATATATATGTTGGTGGTGACATATATAGAATTACTGATGATAATATTAAAACATCAGGCACACTTAATGATTGGAACAATATGAAGTGCGACAACTATATGCAGGAAAGCACAAAACCATATACTTCTAATAATGACAGTGCTTTGATTACATCCTATAGAATACCGTTCCAGGCGGGTGTTAATATTTCAGTAGGAAATAAAAGCAATACTATATATGACTATCAGAGTGACAACAAGACACCTAACCTTGCTAAATTTAATATTAAAGTTTGGAACCGTCAGGATACAAATAGTGAATCTGGAAGATCCGCAGAAATAGATAGTGCCACTGTTACGAATAGTATGGACTCAACCTATCGTCTTAAACATATTTATATACCAGAGGCGTTTATAACTGGTGATTGGTTTAATGTAGATTACTTAAAGATAGGTGACACTACATACACATTGGCACAATTGAAAGCATTGCTTACAGATACTGAACATAAATATTTTAGCTATGACAGTGAAAATAAGCAGTATGTATTTGATGTAAATGAATATGTTAGAGATCGTGTTAATACATTAACAAAGATTACACCTAATAATACAAAGAAAGACAGTTCACAGTATTATAAAGAATTTGTAGATTCATTTGTAATTAAGTTCAAAGGTGTAGGAGAAGCTATATTAGATGGTGGTGATTTCTTAAATGTTAACAAAGAGAATTTGGCTGACGTTACATTAGCTAATGCTCAAAGCACATTCTCTTATGATGGTGTTTATGTTGACAGAAATAAGGATGACATTGAAGCTAATGCATGGACATATGATTCAACACCAACAATAATTAATAGTCCTGATAGCTTTACAACAAGTTGGCCACATGCACGTAACTATGTAAGCTCAACCTTTACAACACAGGAACCTGATGCATGGGGATGGTCAGGATATGTTACAGGCACAAGTACATACACAGAATATGTTGTAAAAAACCTTGTAAGTACATTTGAAGTTTCTATGAAACGTGAAACAAAAATTTCAGATAGTACAAATTCATTCGCTTACGACATTGATGGTAAAACTAAAGTGGCATTAAATAAAAATCAATTATTACCTGATGACTTTATTGAGTACCAGATTAGTTTAGGAGCATCAGATGATTCGGCAATTCCTGTATATCATCCTGATGTAAGATTCATTGTACCAAATGGTCAGCGAATTATTGGTTGGTACATATTAGAGAATGACTCTGATATAGGAAATGAAGATATCACTGCACAGGCAACCAGTGGAAGCAACACAGTAAGTATAGTTAAGGACAAACGTTACTATAAGGCAAGTGATAATACAGATACAAATTACAAACAGTTAAACATTTCATGTGGTAATTTAACAAAAGATGAAAAATACAATCAAATAACTAAAGGTAAAAATATTAAGATTGTTGTTATAACTGAATTAACACAGGAAGTAAAACCGTTTGAAGGTAAGAATATTGTACAAAATGTATATGTTACTACACATCCAAAACATACATATTCACAGCATGCATTATATTACAAGGATAGTGGGGATAATGTAACATATGGCAGATTATATGGTCAAAGTGGCTATTATGGTTCTTTCTATAATAATGAAAGTTCTTATGTTGGAACTATTAAGAGTGACATAACTTATTACAATAGCTCATTGACACCTGAATTAGTATATGTTGACGGATATGAGACACCGGGTAGAAATGAAGATACAAATCCACACATAGATGAAAGACCTATGATTGCTAAGTTGTATGGTCCAAATAAGGGAGCTGTAACTAATAGCACAACACATAAATTATCATCTATTACATATACAACATCTTTCTTAACTAATAGTAGAAAAGATGGTAGATGGTTTAAGGGATTTGATTTAACAGAAAAACCGGAATTTGCTTATCCTGAAAAGATGGATTCTACAGAAACTAAGAAGGCTAAGGTTGAATATTGTTTCTACAAGGATTTATCAGGTAAGACAATAGGAACAGATGTTGGTATTTATACAGATAAACAGTATACATCTCAATGGGTAGAGGCTGATAAAGTATTAACAGGTGATACAATCACACAAGCTCAGATAGATGCAGGTTACTTCTTATTAAAGGATGCAGTATCTATTAGATGGACATATTATGATGTACCGGCAGAAGAAATTACATTTGCTACAGCAGATAAGCCATTCGAACTTCATGGTATTGGTAGATATCGTGACACTAGAAATGCTGCTGAGAAGCAAAACACAACTGCCAGTGACAAGTTCACTATAGGAGTATCAGCAAGTTGTGCGTTTGAACATTTACATGATGAAGACATTAGCAACACTGATGAAAATCAAACAACAACAGATACTAAATATGAAGATACTTCTACAGCAACAATATACGGAAGTACAACAGCGGTAATTACAAGAGAAAGACCAATACTTACAGTTCACACACAAATATTTAAAAATTCTGATGACGCAGCAGTTAAATACAATGCTAATGCTGAACAGATAAAAGGTTATCGACCTGGTGACAAAGTTTGGTATAAGACAACTGTAATTAACAATAAGAGAGGACAAACTGATCCGCAGGGGGCATTATTGAATCCTGCATTGTTTGACAAGATTCCTGAATACATTACTACTTCAGGTCTTGATGCAAATAAGATTAAGATAAAATGGTATAATGCAGATGGTACACTGAAAGATGATTCGGAAATACCAAAGTATACTATTACGAAAACAAAATTCAGTGATGCAGCAGATTATGGTGGAGATTTTGTTACTACAAAGAATTACAATGACGGAGTTTCTAATACAGGTAGCGGTCATGCATACACAGATCTGATATTTAATGGAACTAAGAAAAACACAGACACAACATCAATTGACTTTAACGTATATCAGATACAGTTTGATGATGGTTCACGCTTAGAAATTGGTGAAACATTAGAAGTGTATTATGAGGCAGAAATCAGAAAAGAAGATTTGCCTTTAGCTTATACAACACGTAATAATGAAGATGGTACTCAGAAAACTTATGTGGATTACTATCCAAAGATGGGTGAGTATTACCAGTGGCAGAACTTCTACTGGTCATATAGTTATTCATATCCATATATTGGGACTATTGGTTCATTAAGCACACGATTTGCTAATCAAAATGATATGATGGACATGAACTATCTCTATCATGATGTAGGTGTTAGTGGTACAAGAAATAAGAACATTGACAAGTATGAATATTTGAAGGAATCTATTACCTATATGCCTGGGTCAAATGAAACGGATACAAGTAACGGTAATGACGAATATGGAAACAACGGCTATCTTAAAGATCAGGATATGCGTACTGCTAATAATCAGCAGATGACATATTATGATCCAACACGTACAACAGGTAAATACAATCAACTTCCTGTAAGTGAAAACTATAGAAATGGTTCAGTTACTGGTTACTCCAGAGATTACTATAATAAGCTTATGGTACTGCGAGTGCGAGACAAGAACTGGCAGGGAAATCATGAAGATGTAGTTATTTGGACAGAATCAAGACTTCATCTGCAGACAGCGTGGTTGCTGGCAAGTTCACAGATGATTGGTGATGATGATTATTTGAAATCACAGGAGTATTTGCCAACAAACTATAGTAAAGGACAGTGGGATGATCACTATACAGCTTATAAATGGTATTATAGTTCGGATCACAACCAGCTTAATGATTATATAAGAAATTTAAATGATGATACCATTACAACATTGGAATATGATCAGGACTTCACAACACGTATTGGAGCATATAACTACGGTGATTGGGACATTGAAAGTGGTCTCGAGTTTACATATGTAATGCCACAGGGTATAGAGCCTAAATTAGACAAGGACGGTAATCCTGATTTTAGTGACTTAAAGGCTGAAATTTTAAGCAGTGGAACAAGTAAGAATCCTGTATATAGTGATATTGATATTGAAAATGATGTTAAGGTAGAAGTAATTCAAAGTCCAAACAATAAGCAAGGTTACTTAACACCAAACATTATGAGAGATCCACTTCTTAGTACATCAACTATGAATAATAGTGGTGACAGTTATGAAAATAAAGAGGCTTATTATAGTGAAGATGAACATACTTCTTGGGTTCTTAGAATAACAATAACTAAGCCACTTAAAAAATGGTTTAATAGAGGTGATGAAACAGGTTATGCAATGTATGTAAATATTCCATCTCATGTGTATGCTACACCTAAGAATGAATATTGGTACGACGAAGTAATGGTTAAACCTGTTGATACAACTAAGGATCTTTACTATCAGGTTTATGATACAACTTCACTTTGGGGAAATAATTATTTGACAGACATGCCAAAACCGGTAAGTACACAAAAATATGGAATGGACTTTATGTGGAATACATACTATGTACATGATGACCATCACAGAGATAGTAACTACTATTTCCTTAACGGTTCCCCAAACACACCTTACATTAACGGTATGAATATTACGAACCGAGAGGTGTCAAGTCAGGGAAAAGATGCAGACAGTGCAGCATCCGCTAGTGTAGAGGAGAGAAAAGTTTTCTCAAGCGGTGTTCGTAATACTTATGCAAGTACAGGAACCCGTGCTCATATGAGAAAACCAATGATAAGAACTTGGACTACAGTTGGTGAAGATAATATTAACGGTAGCAAGTCACAAGATTATTATGTTGATCCGCAAGGTGAAACATCAACATTGAACATTCATGTTGAAAATAAATACTGGCTTAATACTTTAGCACCAGAGTGGTTGCTGAATTACACAACGTATCAGACATTTAAGGTAAGACATACTTATGCAACAGACGGTGGAAATATGGGAACGCTATATCATCCTGTAGTTACAAATATTTTACCGGCAGGTATAGTACCAAAAGATACAGATGGAAATCTGTTTACTACTGATAATAAGGAAAATGCTAAGAAGAAGTTAGACTGGACCTTAAGAGGTGCAGATTATAACGGCGCAGATTTAGATACTTTAAAAGAATATCAGGAAGAACAGGAACTTTACGAAGCTACTGTTGAATACATTCAATTAGAAGGTGAAGATGGTACTCTGGAAGGAAGATACAAGATAACCTTTAAGCAGAAGGAAAAAGTAAGCATCAGAAATGAGAAGAAGGTTAAGATTGATTCAGAATCATCAAGAGTATTTTCATTTAAGTTCTTTACAGCAGATAATCCTGATCTAAATACTAAAGATGGAACAAAGGATGAAAGACTAGGAGAACAATATCAGTCAAATAGAACTTTCATTTCCAGTGAAATGAATAACTTCAAGTTTAAGATTGATTCAGATGTTGAAAACAAGCAGGTTGCTGAATCAACAGGAATGGAAAATCCTTACTATGTAGGTAATGAAGTTGTTGACTCATATGTATATAAATACAACAAGAAGGACAGATATCACTGGACAGGTACATTAAAAGATTCAAGACTTGATATTGCAGAAACAAACAGAGATTACAATGATATGCCGTCAGGTACACCTAAGGCAGTGTTACCAAAGGTACCAACAGCAAGTAATCTTGGTAGTGATTCAGCAATTGATGCAACAGATCAGTTAGGTAATAAACGATACTATGAGAAAGATAATCAGATTCAGGAAATAAATGGAGACCAATTAAGTCTTGAAGATTATCCGGAATTAAGACAAAACGCTTACTTGCGTTCAGAAGATAAAGGTGCAGACTTAGATAATGGATGTGTAGATTCAAATGCAGGTGTTATGACATCGAATAGAATTAGGGTAAAATATCCGGTTATTGAAAATAAGACGTTTGTTTCTAAAAATGCAGCGGATGCGGTTGAGAATTTAGGAGCACGTTCACCTGAATGGCAGGATGATATTTATGAGTATTATCCTTCAGAAGATGAACCTGTACAGTACATGGATGACCTTTATTACAATGTAAAAGTTGTAAATGGCGCAGACAAAGTAAAAGATGATGAATATTATTATCAAGGAAATATTTCTCATGCTAAGATGAAGGTTACAGTAGTATTACCATCTATTGTAAAAGCAGTACCGTTAAAAGGCGACGCAGTATATCTTATATACAAGAAGGCTGATGGCACCGTTGCTAAGATGAATATAGACGAAGCTGAAAAACATGGTTATGAATTGAAAGTTGTAGATAAACACTACAATGACAATAAGGAACAGGTTATTACATTTGAGGTATGTACAGCTGGAGATTATGAAGATACAGATGAATTGCCAATTTATAGTGATTATGTACATGGAAAACATTTACCAGGTTACTTTGCATACAAAGATACGTTGGTAGTAGGTGTTAAAACACAGGTACGAAACAATGTTCTTGATGATTCAGAAATAGAAACATCAGATGAAGCTTGGAAGAATGATTCCGCATGGGATAATAAATTTAAGGCTGATGGTTATGTAACTTTTGATGATGCAGATGGATACTACTTAAAAGATACAAATCCGGATGGTGGTTTTGATGCATTAACTGATTTAGATGATGGCGGTATCTTATATGAAAGAGAAGCTACGGATGATAAGGATAACGAAGTTGATTATGATAGTGATGGCGATTATTCTGATAAATACGCAAAAGATGAATCAGCTATTGTAACATTATTAAAACCACATTCAACAGTACGACTTGATACATCAGTTCAGCGTAGAGAAGTGGATAACCCTGATATATTAGGTGGTTCACATAGAACAATTGATGATCCAATAGTAAAGAGCTCAGTTCGACTGTCTGTATATATGGATCAGGCTGTAAATGAAGGTAGTGCTGTAAGAGAGTTCATAGTAGATTGGCGTATACCATTTAGATCAACTTTCTTAGCAACTAAGGAAGAAGCACCTGTAAATGAAGATAGTATATCAAAACAGATATATGCTATAGGTACAGGTGTTTGGGAAATTCCTGAAAACTGTGGCGATGAAGCATACAGAGAAGCACTAAAGAGGAACCTGAAAGTACAGGTACTTGCATTATGTAATGATAATGTAGATGATGCAGCAGATGGTGCAACTTATCAGGATGTTAAGAACAGTAATGCAGGTGAGTGGTTGAACTTAACTCAGTTGTATAATGAAAAGATTGCTGGAACTTCGGATAAAGGAGTTAGCATCGACAAAAACACAATTATTGATATTAGAAAATTATCTGAGAAACTTTATGGTAATAGAACTTCTTTAGGTAAGAGAATATATCAGGTACGTTATATTATTTCTTCTGATGAAGATGAATATGTTGTTCCTAAGGGATTTAGATTAGACATTGATGCTGATTCGGATACAGATGGTAAGCAGGAAATGAATGATGTTGATCCTGAACATAACAACTTAGATCCACTTCCAGAGTCAGTTGTATCAACAGCTAACGATCAGGATGAATATGATGACGAGAACAAGATTGGTAATGCAGCCTTTGTTATGATGACTGCAAGCCACTTAAGTGAAACCAGAAGACATGTAAATCATTTTGCTACAGGTTGGGCTAAATATGATGATACACAGTTGTGTGCAGATTCTGAACGCTCAAGAGCAGGATATTATATAGCAAAAGAACTTCCGGTAATGGAAATTGATATGAAGAATCAATACTTCATGGTTTCAAGAAACAAAGATACAAATGACATTGAGTTTGGATGGAGTAACGACATAACAATTAACAATTCATCTAATATGCTTAAGTACAGCATTGAATTAAAGAACTTGGATAATGAGGAAATCGCAAAAACAGATGTTGGTGAGGTTGAAGAAGACTATGCATCTAACCCACAGGTTGTTGCATTGTTACCAGTTATTCAAAACTTAAGTTCAGCAGTAGAATCAGAGGATCCTTTGGTATACAAATACTTCCATGAAGTAGAGTATGGTAGTGATGAATGGAAGAATTCCTTAGCTCCAACCTTTAAGTCACCGGAAACATTCGATGACTCACAGGCAGTTTGGTCATGGCATGTTGAAGATAAAGACGGCAATGTTGTTAGCAAAGACAAATGTAAGATATCTTCAGTATCAATGAATATGTATGAAAAGATTGCCGGAATTAAGTATGAGAGACAGAGAAGATTTATAAGATGGACAGCAGATGGACAGCTTGAACCGGGTCAGAGAATGGTAATTGACTATATGTTACCTATAGCTACTGATGAAAATACAATGGTTGAGTCAGAGTTATTAAGCTCAAAAGGTTACGGATTTAAGTCAGGTGCATTTGAACCATCAATTCCTGTATCACAGAACGTTAAGAATTATGCATATGAAATTGACACTCGTGATGTTAACGATAATGGTAAAAGCAATATTGAAAATACAATTACTGTATCTGTAAATAACGTAGGTTTCGCAGGTACACAGGCATTTAACCGAAACAAGAGAGCTTTCTCTGAATATGGTTACGGTATGTCTGAAAAGGGAACCGGAGCTGACAGACCGGCACTTGTTCCTGAAGGTACGAAGTACAGCTTTACATCATCTATCTATAACCCAGAACCGGTATTAGGTAAGAAGGGGTATAGGCAACCGATTATATATGATGTACTTCCATTTGTAGGCGATACGCAATTGTATGCACCTACAGGCTTCTCTACATCAAGAGGAACTGACTGGCGTGGTTGGTTAAATCTTGAATCAATTAAGATTGAAGCAGTTGCAAATGGCTCGTCAAGTACAATGACAGATGGAAACAATGTAAATGTTTGGATAGGACCATTTAAGTACAATGGAAATACTATAGAAAAGACTGATATATCAGATTTACCAACTTTGGAACAAACATCATCAGTTAATTTCTATAAATCAATCAGAGGTAAAACAACTTCTGCTATTAATGAAAAGAAGAGGTATTTTGTAAGGTTATCAGATTTACTTAAGTTAAAGACATCTGATCCTGAGAAGTTTGAGGAACTTCAAAAACATGCACAGGCAATTTATGTAGAGCCTACAGATGATTACTATTTAAGTACAAAGGCTAAGTTGTCTGTATCATATGACTTGAAGGCACCACTTAACCTTCCATTAAGCAAGAATTGTATTTCTGAAGAATCAGAAACAATCTTACAGGATACAGCAGATTCAGATAGTTGGAATAGTTTCACAGCTCAGTCAGGAGATGACAAGGTTACAGAATCACCAAATGCAGGTGTTTGCTTAACAGCTCCATCTGACAGAGGTTATATCGGACATTATGTTTGGTTGGATGAAAGCTATAATGCTAAGTTTACAGACGAAGCAGATTATTACCAGCGTGACGGTAAGGGTAGATGGTTACTTGAGAAGAAGACAAAAGACTTAGATTATGACGGTGAAATTGATGATCCGGGTATTAACGGAGTTAAAGTTGAACTTCTTACAGAAAACGGATATCCAGTAAACCGTTTAGGTGAAGCTGTTGTAGAAAAAGACGGCAAGTATTGTGTAATTGACGAAAGCACAGGTAAGATTAAAACAGATACTATGGGTTCATCAATTTATACAACATACGGACCAATGTCGTATACAACAGAAAAAGATGTTTATGGTAATGATGGATATTTCATTATTTCAAATATTAAACCGGGAAAATATAAATTACGTTACACATTCCCTAAGGATAGTAAATACAATCAATATGCTCTTACAACTAGAAGTATAGGTGTTACAGGTACATCTGTTGACGTATACCGTCCAGGAGAGGCAAATGATACCCTTCCAGATTTAGGAGTAACAGGCAAAGGTGATGAACCAAGTGATAGTGCAAAGGTTGAATCATTAACTATCCAGACAAAAGATGCAATTCAAATTGATGCTATTGGTACAGATGAGTCAACTTATCAGGATTATGATGAAAAGATGACATCTTATGATTTAGGTGTTGCCCCATCATTTGAATACGGTGGATATTCATGGATGGATATTCAGTATGATGCTGCTGGAAAGACAATTACAGACAGCATTGACGGTAAGATGGATGATGCAGAAAAGAGACTTAAAAATGTAGATATTTATATTTATGAAGTTAAGACCGATGGTACAATGGTACCGGCATATGATAAGAATGGTAACGAGATAAGCACTAAGAATAAGACAACTATTTGTACAGACAGTAATGGATATTTCAGTACAACGTTATATCCATACAGAAGCTACATAGCTATTGCTGACACAGGTAAGATTGATGACATACTCAAACCATCACCGGTAACATTAAGTACCAAGGCTCTTCAATATGAGAAGGATAACGATTTACTATACAACAAGAATCTTAATAAGAATACAACTAACATATTCTCAGTTCTTCCAAAGTCAGATGACTACGATATGGGAAATTGTGTAGATGGTAGATATGGTTCATATGATAGATTAGGATTCGGTTATGTACCGGCAGGTGTTGGTGCTATTGGTAAATACATATTTGAAGACCAGAACTACGATGGTATTAGAAATGAGTACATTGATGAAAATGGATTACTTGTTTCAGAACCGGGTATTGACGGAATTAAGTTGGTACTTGAGAAATACTATTACGACAATGGTAAGTGGATTCGAATAAATGATGATGACGATGATGTAGTCGAAAGTCAGGGCTCATCATATACATTTATTGTTGATACTTCATATAAGATTGGTGATAACAGATACTTATGTGGATACAAGGTTAAGTTAGATATGAGTAGTGTTGATAAGGTTTCTGACACATTAGGTAAGAAATACATCCCAACTAAGTTCTATATGAACAACGGATTATCTGACAGTGATTTACCACTTACAGGAGGCAACTACAGATATCTTACAGATGATATCGTTGTACCGGCAGGTGAAGCTACAGACAGCACTTTAGATGATTATAAATTTACAGCAGATGGAAAAGATTATGATATTTCAGATGCACTTATTATTACAGAGTACGATGCAGGCTTAACAACAAAAGATGATGCTGAAATTGACGGTGTTGTTTGGGAAGATAAGAATTATAACGGTAAGCAGGATAAGTATACAGATGACGACGGCAACGAAGTTGACGAGCCTAGAATTGAAAATATTGAATTACAGCTTGTTCCATATGTATACTACAACAATAAGTGGCAGAAACTTCAGGATGCAGACTTAAAGGATGCAGGCAAGTTTAGTGAATACACAACTACAACTAATACAGATGCAGATGGTGCATACAAGTTTACTGATGTGAAGTCTACAGCAACAATGGCAGACGGAACAGAATGTATAGTTGGTTATAAGGTAAGAGTTAATACAAATATTGATGACTTACATTATGGCATAACAAAATACAGAAATGCAGCAGCAGATGTAGATAGTGATTTGTGGAAGAATTCAGATGATGAATTAATGCTTAATGAAAATGATGAATTCATTATTACTGCTAAGAAGATACCGGATAAGGATGTTAAGAGTGAATACGGAGACGCATCTCTTAATAACCAGAGTGAATATTTAATTCACAATGACCTTGGTTACTTTGATGTAAACAAGGTAACAGACCATGATGGAAGTGATGCCGGATTGGTTAGATTTGAAAAAGGCTCAGTATCAGGTAAGGTTTGGCTGGATGACAACTATGATGGAATTATGGATAGTAATGAACTAGGTATGGTTGGACAGAAAGTTACTATCAAACGTTTCTATCTTGACAGTGTTTCAAGTGGAACTGAAAACTGGGTTGAAGATACTACATATACAAGCCCTGTATCAGTAACAGATAGTAATGGAGAATATAACTTAGATAATCTTGATACATTTGTTTATAAAGACGGCAAGTATTATCTTGCAGGATACAAGGTTTATATGGCAGAAGATCCTGACAATACAACCTATGGACCTACATTGTATGGAACATATGATCCTGACACACAGCGTGGCAGTGACCTTAAGAATAAGGAACTTACAAAGGACGATGACTATATTATCGTTGCAGACAGTTGTGGTAATGTTAGCGGTCAGGGAACAGTTAATGGAAGCAGTGCTGCAAAGAAAGTAAATGAATTAGCACATGTTACAGACTATAAGGATAAATATTATGATCTTGTAACATCTAAGGATTATGAAAAACTCGATGCAGGATATCATGCTTTCGAGGAATCAACAATTACAGGTAATGTATTTGAAGATTACAACTATGATGGAATTATTAATAGTAGTGATGATGGAAAGGCAGACGAATTTACACAGAAAATTAAGGATGCTCTTGGTAACAAACAGATGGTTGTTACAGCAACAACATACTACTATGATAACGGTCAGTGGAAACAGTATCTCGTAAACGGCAATGCTGTTACATATACAGACATAGTTGATGCTACAAGCATAGACGGAAAATATGAAATCGAAGTTCCAACACAGGTAACAATTAATAATAAGAATTACCTTGCTGGATACAAACTCCAGGTGGATATTATTCCTGATGAGTATCATGTTACTAAACATAAGGCTAACGGAGTCGTTAAGAATAGTAATGCGTTAATCAAAGAGAATGGTGGAAAATATGATATAACCAAGACTATTGCAAGCAGCCCATACGCAGGAACTGACAAAGAAGAAATGGATGGCTATGTTATAGCAGCAAAACCATCAACAGAACCTGCTAGTGCAACAATAATCGGTGATTATGATATTGCACTTGGAAGAGATTTAACGCAGTACAATATGGGACTTGTTGCTCATGACAAGGACCATTCATATATTGATGGTATTGCATTTGAGGATAACAATAACAATGGTAAGTACGATACAGATGAAACGGACGTGACAAAACAGGATAAGTTACTAAGTGGTGTAAAGATTGGCGTTAAACGTTATAAGTATGATGTTGCAACTAAGAAGTGGGTTGAAGCACCAAACGAAAACGGAGACACATATTACGCTACAACAGTAACAGATGCAGATGGCTATTATGCATTTAAAGAATTGCCATCACATGAAGATACAACAGATGATCCAATTCTTTATGGATACACAGTATGGTTATTAGAAATGCCTGTAAACGATGAAGGGCAGACATTGGCTGCAACATATTATCAGGCAAATAACGATAAAGACGACAGTGCATTAATTGCTAATAGCATGCAGGTTATTAAGGGTGATAAGAATCCAAACCTTGAACTTGGCGAATTAATGGACGGAAACACAATGATTGCTAAGAAGATTACAGACATTGATTCTGAATGTTCTCATATTGTGGAAAATTATGATTGTACAATCAGCATTCCACGTAAGGGCTACAATCTTGGATTTGTTAAGTACGCAAAGGGTAGCATTGAAGGTTGTGTATTCGATGATAAGAATGTAGATGGTATCATTGATAAGAATGATGGTAAATTCGAAAATATTACTATTGGCTTAAAGAGATATGTTTATGAAAATGGACAGTGGAAATTATCTCAGGGAGACGATGATTACTACGCAACAACAGTAACAGATGCAGATGGAAATTATAAGTTTAACGGACTTGATACTTTTGGTGAAGACAACGGAGACAAACATATTTACGGATATGAAGTTTGGGTTGTTAACAAACCGGCAGGTTACGGTATAACAAGATATCAGAGGAGTAATGGAACTGATGACAGTGCAGTATTACTTAACAGTCAGGTTATTAAGAAGAACACTTCATTAGATGAAATGTTTAATGGCAAGTTAGTTGTTGCAAGAAAAGCAAGTTCAGAAACTCTTGGTGGTTTAGATGACTTGTATGTAGTAGAAGGATATGACGTTGTACGTGAGTCACACCTTAAAGATTACAATGCAGGATATACAGAATTGCGAAAAGGGATAATCGAAGGAACCGCATTTGATGATGAGGATTACGACGGTGAACTTGATAGTGATGAAAAATTATTCGAAGGTGTTGAGATTGGTCTAAAACGTTTTATTTACGAAAACGGAAAATGGAAAGAAGATAATGAAGGTCAGTATGTTGCTAAGACAACAACAGATAAGGATGGTCATTATGTATTCGATAATCTTGATACTTATGTAAACGAAAATGGTGAGAACAAGTTGTACGGCTATGAAGTTTGGGTAACTAAAGATCCAAGCGGTTATGCTAAGACAAAATATGGTAAGGATAGCTTCTTACTCGTTAACGATCACATCCTTAAGAATGACACAGATACACCGGAAATAATTGACGGTAAGACAGTTGTAGCTCATAAGATTACAGACCAGGATGACATGACAGGTATTGATAATACTTATAATGTAAATGACTACTATGTAATTATGGCAGAGGTTGCAAGCAATTATAATGCCGGCTACATCAAAGAAGAAAAAGGCTCAATAAGCGGTACAGTATTCGATGATGTAAATTACGATGGTAAGATTGATGAAAACGACAAGTTCTTTGAAGGATTTGAAGTTGGACTTAAACAGTTTGTATATGAAGACGGTCAGTGGGTACCAACTCATGAGGAAGACTTCATAAGCACTACAACAACAGATGCCAACGGTGGATACCTGTTCAGTAATTTGAACACACACAAGAAAGAAGAAGGATCTAATAAATTATATGGTTATGAAGTATGGGTAATTAAAGATCCTGACGGATATGCCGTAACAAGATACGGTGATGACAGTTACTTGCTTACAAGTGGTCACATTATTAAGGCTGATACATCAATTGATGAAATGCTTGATGGAAAGACTGTAATCGCAAGTAAGATTACAGAAGATACTAATGTTAAGGGAATTGATGATCTTTACAAGGTTGAAGGTTACAACGTAATTCTTGCAGAACATAGTAAGAAGCACAATGGTGGCTACACTGAAATTAAGAAAGCAGCTATTTCAGGTTCTATATTCGATGACGTAAATTACGATGGTTTAATAAACGATGGTGATAAGATGTTAGAAAATGTAGAAATCGGATTAAAGCGTTTTGTATACAAGGACGGCCAATGGATGCTTGCTCCGGAAAATACAACAGGTCAGTTAGGAACAGGAACAACAGAAGATGTTGAATTCTTTGCTAAGACAAAGACTGATAAAGACGGTAACTATAAGTTCGATAATCTTGATACATTTGTTAATGAAGATGGAACAAACTACATGTATGGATATAAAGTATATGTAATTGACAAATCTGACAGACAGACAACTAAGTACGAGATGAACAATGGTGATAAGGATAGTTCACTTAGAAGCGATACTTTCGAAATTACTAAGAAAGAAGATGGCAGAGAAGAATTATTCAAGGGTTGTATTGTTTTAGCACAGAAAGCTGACAATGATGAAAATCCTAACACACCATACATAATCGAAGGTTATGATGTTGTTAAGGGAATTGACCGCGAACAGTATAACGGTGGATTCGTAGCAAAACGTGTTTACTCAATTTCAGGTTTTGTATGGGTTGACAAAGACAGAGATGGAATTAGTAATGAAAAGAAATACGCTAAGGGCGTTACTGTTACACTTGAAAAGTTATATCTTAACAATGGAAAATGGGTTAAGATAGACGAAGAAGAGCCTGTAACAATGAAGACTGGCAAGGATGGAAAATACAAGTTCGATAACCTTGAGTTATACGGAAATGTTGATGAAAAACATGTAGTATACGGATATCGTGTTAAGGTTTCAGAAATCCCAAGTCAGTATGGAGTTACAAAATTCCATGTTGAAACTGAAGGAAACAAGAGTGACTTGAACGAAAAGACAGGCTATCTGGAAACAGAACAGGCATTGATGATTTTAGCAGATAAAGCTGATAACACAACACCGGCTGATTACAACGTAGACGGCTATAATATTTCATACGGATTCTCAGTAGAATCACTTGATGCAGGTATTATTCCTTACGGAGTAGGAAGCATTGCAGGTATTGTATTTGAAGATGCTAATGCAGATGGTATTATTGATAAGGGTGAACAGAAATTTGAAAACAAAGATGTTTACTTATTATACAAGAAGAAATCTGATGACAAGTTTGTTAAGTATCCAGGTGGAAAAGCTGTTACAGATAAGAGAGGATTCTTCAAATTTGAAAATCTTCCGGTTCTTGATGAAAATAATGAACCTTATGAATATCGTTTGACAATGGAAAAACCGGATGAACGTTCATTTACTAAGGATTATGACTTTGTAATATTTGGAAGCAAACAGGTTAATATTCTTGCTCCTGACACTTCTAAGGGTGCTAAGGACAAGGTAACAACAGGCATTACTCCAACAATTACATTGGCAATTCCAAGAAAGGCCAAGAGCTACTACAAGCTTAAATATGAGCTTGATGGTTACAATCATAAGAACGCTTATCTTGGATTTACTCCAGTAGAAAAATCTGATAAGATTCAGACCGGCTTAGACATGAAATATTGGTGGGCATTAGTACCAATGGTATTAGCAATGCTTGCAGGTGCAATATTATTGATATTCGGTAAAAAGAGAAGAAAGGAAGTAGAATAAGGGGATTTTTCCCCTTATTCTTTATTAAGAACATGAAAAATTTTAAAATGGATAAAAAAAAGAAAATTATAGCCCTGATAGTTGTATTTTTAATTGCTGTTGTAATAGGGTTAATCATAGCGTTTTTTGCCGGAAAAGGGCAGAGATCACACGTTGTATTCAAAGGTGATTCATCTAAGGTTAATTTAAAACAGGATAGAGAAGATACATATTCCATTGGGGTTTCAACTTCCATAGCTGACAATCATCCATACAGTCATGATGATGAGGCAGCAGCAGTTCTAAAAAAACTTGTTTACGAACCATTAATAAATATTGACGGTAATTACAAAATTACTTACTGCAATGCAAAATCTATTACCTTCAACAAAGAAGGCAGGGAAGCCGTAGTGAAATTAAATACAGATAAAACTTACAGTGACGGCGAAAAAGTAAAAGCTTCTAATGTGGCACAGTCATACAGGTGGTTTAGATCACAGGACAATTCTTACAAAGATTTGCTTACAAGAATTTTAAGTGTGAAAGTTACAGATGATGAAACATTAGTATTTACTTTTAACACTGTTGACAGCAGAAATATTACAATATTTAATATTCCTATTATTTATCAGTCACTAAAGGAAAACGATTATCCGTTAGGTACAGGAAAGTATGTTATTGATTCGGTTAAGGCGTATGATAATATTACATTAAAGCCTGGTAAAAATGGTAATTGTTCATACAAAACAGTCACAATAAAAACTGCTGATTTTAGCGACAAAACAAGGCTCATTAAATCACAGGATTATGACATGTTCTTATTTAATAAAGATGAGCATGGAGATGCAATAAAAAAGAACAAAGCCTATGATATTTATGAGTATGGCAAAGAAACAGGTTGGTTCTTAAAGCTTAACATTAAGAATAAGGACACAAAAAACGCCATTGGAAAATTAGTAGAAGGTGAAGAATTTTTCAAGAAAACAAGTGCAGAGGGGATTTATTCAGACGGAATGACAAATGCCTACGTTAAACCAAATTACTATTCATATCTGGATAGCGGAAACTTTGACAAAACAAAGAGTTTAACAATTGGTCATGACTACTCAGCAATAGCCAAAAACATTTACAAGGCTTTGGCTAAAAAGTTGAAAGAAGAAGGGGTTAAAACCACTGAAAAAGATTACGGAACAGAAGAAGTTCCAAAAGGTTTTAACGATGACATAACTGTTGCCTATGGTGCATATCAGGATATGATGGGCGACACCGATGCTCAGAAATTTTTCAAGGAAAATAATGGTATGGACGCTGAAGATTTCTATGATTGTTTCGAAAAGTTTTTTGCAACTGAAAACAACATAGTGCCAATAAGCAAAGACACTACATGGGTTGCATTCCTTGCAGGAAGAGACAACAAAGAAATTACAGAATAATATTAGGGATTGTTATATGAATGATGTATGACAATCCCTATACTTTCTATAGGGAAGGTATATGAATTGCATGCACACCATTAAAAATATACTGTGTGCAGGTGTGAAAATATGTAATCAATCCTCTCCTAAAATTGGTTACAAATTAAAAGGAGAAATGTAATGAAAAAGAAAAAAAGCAGAGGCATTAAATGGATTATAATTTTAATATTGTTATTAATTATTGTAGTAGCGGGAATTATAATTGGTCGTGAAATTTTCAGTCATAAAGTTGCACAGCAACGATTTAAAGATTTGTCAAAAGAAATCTCTAATGACAGTAAATTGGGAAGAGATTTAGATGCTTTATTTAAGAAAAATAAAGAGTGTATCGGATGGGTATGCATAAAGAAAACAGCCATAGATTACCCTGTAATGCACACACCTAATGATCCCAAGAAATATTTGTATAAAAATTTTAACGGACAGTATAGTAGTTCAGGGACTCCTTTTTTAGATGCACGTTGTACAATAAATAGCAGTAACTGCATATTGTATGGACATAATATGCGTAATGGACAGCTGTTTGCTTCCTTAAAACAGTACGTTGATAAATCATATTATAAAAAACATCCGGAGGTAGAATTTCAAACAAAAAACGGCGACAACTTCTATAAGATTTTTGCAGTTGTAACCTTGAAGCAGGATGATGAGTGGTACAATTTCATAGATGCACCAAACAGCAAAAACTTCAAGAAAAATGTGTCCAGAATAATGGACAAGGCGCTTTACACAACAGGAGTAAAACCTAAGTTTGGTCAGCAGTTATTAACACTATCTACATGCTACGGTTCGGATGAAGATGGCAGACTGATTGTAGTAGCAGTGAAGAAAAAATAGTTATTAAATGGCAAGGGATGTTCTAAAGGACATTCCTTGTTGTTCTATAAATGAGAGAGGTTTTGTAGTCCTAATGTTTACACAATTTGTAAATTGTGATAGAATTATGGAAGTTTTGAAAAATGAAACAAAATTAAAGGGGGAACATATGATAAACATAGCAATATACAATCATGATGAAGATTATGTAAGACAAATCAAGAATACATTTCTAAAGTCAAATCTAAATAAAAATATAGTATTCCACAAATATAATTCAAAAGAAGATTTAATAAAAGCAATAAAGAGAGAACAAGACCCATATATAGTTTGTTCAAAATTAGGTTCGCAAATTAATATATTATGTTAAAGTATTGGACTCATAAGGCAAAAACATATGATACAAACAATAAGTGGGTATCAACAAAAAATACATTTTGGAAGAAGTAGGAAATAAAGTGAAAAAAGTATATTTAGCTATTAATAACATAAGGTTGATGTTAAAAAATAAAAGTATAATGATGTTAATAATATTTACAAGTATAACTTTATCGGTTTTAGGAATATTATTTTATTCAGGATATTTTTTATACGATTATTACCAATCGCAGACTGAAAACCAGGTGGAAATTTATTTACAGAAATCAACACAGAGTTCGGATATTATTAGAGTGATTGAGGAGTTGTCTTTAAAAGAAAAGGATATATCAGATATGTGTGTGTCAAATGGTAAGTTATCAGAAGGTAAGCTTATAGGTGAATACAATAAAACATGGAAAGAGCATATGCTGGTAGGACAATGTTATAGTATTAATGACAATAGACCATATTTATTAATGGCTGAATATCAAGTTGATAATATTGAAGGATACGAAAAACCAGTTGGTAAAAACATTAAAGTAGGTGGAAAAAAAATAAGAATTGGTGGGATAATTCCATATTCCCAATATGATAATTACATTTTGCCTGTTTATTATTATATTAACAATTATCCTACTGACTATATTATGATAAAGTATAATAATAGAAAAAACTCCTCAAAAATAGAAAAGACACTTGCGCAAAATACCATAGTAAAAAAATATAATATGAAAAGAAGTACACCATTTTTATCAGAAGATTTCATGGGAGCTTTTGTTCAAATTTTATTGATTTTTGCAGCGGTTATAATAAATGTATTATGTATGACTTATGCATGGTTAAGTACATTTAATAGAAAGTTCAAAATCTATGCAATATGTGGAGCGACAAAAAAAGACATAATCCATATTGCGTTAACTCAAACGGTAATTCTTATGTTCAGTGGAGTTTTAGTGGGAAATATATTGTTTGCCATTTTAAAGATGATAATAAGGAAATATGAGATAGTATATCAACAAAATTATTTGCCATACATAATTATATCAGGGGTGGTAATCATTCTTTTGGTAGGCTTTTCATATATTCTGGCAAAAAAGGCAACTAAGTCGGAGATTATATATAATATAGTGGAGTGATTATGAATACATTAAGAATTGCATACAGATTAACAAAAAAAAGAAAATGGTCATTATTTTTATTAACTGTGGAAATAATAATATGCTCTATAGTTATATTATCCACTTTAGGAAAAATCTTTTATTACTTTGAGACAAAAGATTTGGCATATTCTTTTGATGGAAAAAAATATATTATTTTTCACCATATACATACTATGATGACTTTTCCGCTGAAGAGCTACTTAGTCAAAAAGGTTTTAAAAATGTAGAAGTTTGTGAAATGCATGAATTGAAGATAGAATCAAAAAGTGATAGCGCTATAGCAGCGATAGGATATGATGACATCATTATGAAAAAGTTAAAATTAAATATTATAGAAGGGCAAAATATATCGTCATATACAGGTGATAATATTCCGGTAATTGCTATGGGAAATCGATTTAGAGTTGGAGACACAATAGTATTGTCGGACAAACAAATTTGTGAAGTTGTAGGAAAAATTTCAGAGGATAGTAGTGTAGTTAGATTTAATGCGTCGGCGTCTTCAGGAAAATCCTCAATAGAAGAAATATTAGCGACGGTAAGAGGGTGTGATTTAATTATGCCGTATGGGCCAAATTGTAGCTATTATAACAATTCAGAAATTGTAAAAATGGATTTCCCGCAGGATTCCCAAATGATATATTGCAATGGTAAGAAATATCAAAGTGCTATAAAAATGTTAAGTGATTATGGTGCTATTACATCTGTAGAACAAATGCAGGAAAACTATAACAAAAGTAACAGAGAATTTCTTTTTACAAATGGAATTGTAGGAATAGTATTTTTGTTTCTTACAATGACAGGGATAGGTGGAATAAATTATATTCAAAGCAAAAATAATGATAAGTTTTATACTATTTTATTTATGTTGGGAATGAACAAGAATAAACGAATGTTAATTGAAACACTTAATACATTTTCAGTAATCGGAATTTCTGCTATTACAATGCTTATATTTGGTGGAAAAATTGCGGCAATAACATCACCTAAAGGAGTAGGTAGGATAGAAAACTGGATGTATATAGTGGTTGTTATAAACTTGTGCTTTATTTATGCAGTTTCATCTTTTGACTTTATAAAAAAATCAGGTAAAAGTAACATTATAGAATTATATAAGAAAAACTGTTGGGATGTTATTACCCTACTGATAAGGAATAGAAAATGGGATTAGAACTTTCAAATATATACAAAGAATATGAAATAAATAGAGACAACGAAATTCAATCAGTGTTAAATGGTGTCAATTTAACTATTGCTGATGGCGAAATGATAGCAATAATGGGTAAATCAGGAGCAGGCAAATCCACCCTTTTACATATAATAGGCTTGTTGGATGTATGCGACCAGGGAACCTACAAGTTAGATGGTGAAGACATATCTGATTTTACTAATAAACAAAGGGCTAAAATTAGAAATGAAAAAATTGGATTTGTATTACAGGATTTTGGATTGGTTGAGGACGAAACTGTTATGGAAAATGTATCTCTTCCGTTAATGTTAAGTAGAACTTCTATGAAAAAAATAAGAGAAGTAGCCTTAGAAAAAATGAAAAAAGTAGGAGTGGAACATTTGTCAAACAAAAAGGTATCTGTTTTATCAGGAGGCGAAAAACAGAGGGTAGCAATAGCAAGGGCATTGGTATGTGACCCTGAATATATAATGGCAGATGAGCCTACAGGGGCTTTGGACTCGGTAAATGCTGAAAAAATCATGTCAATACTATCGTCTCTGAATAAAGAAGGAAAAACGGTGATTATTGTTACACATGATGAGACCGTTGCAAAAAAATGCGGTAGAATAATAACAATAAAAGATGGAAAGATAGAATAGCTAAATATTAAAACAGAATAATAAATAGCACCAGTTTGATGAAAAGTAAAAAAGATTAGTGGTATCAGTAAATTAATCTTATTTATTTTTGGCTGGTGCTGTTTTTTAGTTATCCCTTAATCTGTGATAAATAGCTGTTGTGATATATTTTACTATATGTTACATCTTCTCCAAACCAGTCAGGCTTTTGAAAAGCATCAGCCTGTTCAACACTTGAAAATTCCACTTCAACTAAAAGCATTCCTGCAAATTTTCCTTTGAAAACATCTAACTCGGCGGTAAGTTTTCCGTCGTTAATTGGAATAAGATAGCGTACTTTTGAGATAATGTTGCCATCTGCTTTTTCTAACAAATGCTCATAACTTTTTTTATTCAGTGGAAGATTATATTCTTCTCTAGCCATCATGCCACTACCTTTGTAAGTAAGAACATAGTCATCGTCCTGTTTTCTAATCCTAACAACAGGAGCTGTGTTAAGATATGCCTGTTCAATTACATGATGTTCGTAACTGTCTAAATCTTTAGGCAAATCAGTAGGTATAAATTTCTTTTCTATTTCCATTCCCATATTATAATGAAACCACCTTTCTTATTTTGTATGAAAATTTTTGTGATGCATTGTGTGGAATATATAGCATTAAGAAAGTGCTGGTAGCCCGTCGGTTCATCAAGGCAGCGTAGTCGGCTTGATAGAACCGCTACGAGGCG
>ERZ836829.793-NODE-793-length-28258-cov-4.375988_pt1 | contig 28258 bp, 28 predicted proteins | sample MGYA00519574_ERZ836829 | MGnify/ENA primary metagenome ERZ836829 (study PRJEB31850, sample SAMEA3708808) | human gut metagenome | biome: human gut; feature: human-associated habitat; material: faeces | place: China | collected 2014 ...
TGATGTAAGTGTCAAAAGTATAAATTGCGTTTGTGCTCGCACAAATAAGCAATTTATACTTATTGACACTCACATCATTATTTGCCATTTAAAAAAAGGAACAAGATCAAACCTTTTTCAAATGATTTGACCATGTTCCTTTTACACTTTATTTCCAATGAAGTTCGTGCAGCTCGCCACTTAAATTCATTCCTGCGAATCCATTCTGTCGCAGTGCTTCATACAACACAATTGCCACCGAATTACCAAGATTCAATGATCGGATATCTCCGTTCATCGGAATTCTCATACAATCTTCCTCATGCTCTACAAGAATCTCCTCCGGGATTCCTGCGCTCTCTTTTCCGAACATAATATAGCAATCCGACTCATAATCTACTTCTGTGTAGACTTTGTGCGCTTTTGTCGTTGCCATATAGATTTTAGCTCCCGGATTCTTTTCAAGGAAATCTTGATAATCGATATATGTCGTCACATCCAGATCATTCCAGTAATCCATGCCGGCGCGCTTTAATGATTTCTCATTTAATTTGAATCCAAGCGGCTCGATTAAATGAAGTCTTGTCCCTGTTGCCACACAGGTCCTTCCGATATTTCCGGTATTCGCCGGAATTTCCGGCTCATAAAGTACAATGTTTAACATAATTATCGCCTCTTCTATCTTCTTATTCTTTTCGTTCTTTCCACCAGCGGCTCAGTTCATCCGGTGCCGGACGATCCAGATACCGGGTTTCTTCTCCATTTACAAGTGTTCTTGCATTCTGTTCTTTTACAAATCCGATTCTTACTGCCGGAACACCTGCATTCTTCAAGCTTTCCAATGTCTCTTCTCCATGCTCTGTCAACACAAGATAGCTTCCGGCCGATGTAAGAAGATATGGATTCAGCTGAAAGAATTCACAGATTTCCACTGTCTCCTGCTTAAGTGCAAGTTTTGAGAAATCAATCTCAAACCCTATCTTTTCTGCCTCTGCAAGTTCCCATAATCCGCAGAGTACACCTCCATCCCCACACTGTCTGCTCTTCGCTTCTTCCGGAAGCTTTAAAATCTGTTCTGGAAGTATAAGTGATTCCTTGCAACGCTTTGTTTTTTCTATAAAAGATGGTGTAAATCTTGTACGAAGATCTGCCTCTGCCTCTTCAACCAATCGCAACGTTCCTTCTAATCCCGTATAACCGCAAAGAATGATTTCCGTTCCCGGAAACCATTTTTTCATCTGCTGTTTTGAGTTTTCTTTCACGCCGACAGCAGTAATCTGAATCACTGTCCGCAAAACATACTCTGCACTTTCAGCCTGTACACAGGCAATGGCAAGTCCTGTCTCCTCACAGATCTCTGTCAGGATTCTCATGATATCTTTTAATTCCTGCTCGTCAGAACTTTCAGGGAACAAAATCTGTACTGAAACCGCTGTTGGTCTGACTCTCTTCGCCGCAAGATCTCCTGCTGATTTAATCACTGCATATTTCACCTGTGCCGGTGCTTTTCCGCTTACTGAAGTGCTACTCCAGACAAAATCCTTTTCGTCAGATATCAGTTCAGAACTACTTTCTTCCCACGCAGTTTTTCCTGTTGAATTCCTGTTTCCTTTTTGGATCTGTTTCTTTACAGAACGATTCCAGATCGTCTGCGTTACTCTCCCTGTCCGCATCACACTCTCCTTAGACCAGATATGGAATCACCATCGTTGCAACCATTGCAACAATAACCACCAAAATAATAATTGACACCAAACGTCTTACTTTTTTATCATAAAAATTCATCTTTTTTCTCCATTTCCATTAACAAAACCATATGCAAATATCTTTCTAATATCTGCAACTCTATACTAATCCTCTATTATATAAATCGCCGCATCCTGATTCAGCTTATTTCTATGTCTGTAATCAAAAAGATGCAGCTTTCCATCCAATCGCTCCAGATGAGTCATCTTTCGCAGTTGGCGACTGTCGTATCCTTCATAATCCTTCAGATACTTGTGCTCTTCTGCCTCTTTCTTATAAAATTCAGACGCTACATCTTTTTCTACTTTGCTCTCTCCAAGAAATGCCGGACGATTCTTCACATTATCTCTCAGGTAAAGATCTAAAGTCATGCTTTCAAGCACCTTCTCTTTAAAATCTGCTTCTTTCTTCTGTATTTCCTCCGAACAAGTAAATTCTGCTAATTCTGATTCTACAAAGTCCCACAATATCTCATAGCGAGTAAGTCTTGAATGATTCAACCCAAACAAGCCTTTCTTCTCATAATAATTGCCCATTTTCTCATACATGGAAAATGCGGATGGAAACAATTCCACAAGAAGCCTCATCGTATGACTAAACTGAAAACTGTTATAGTAAACTTCCACCATCTCTTCCACTTTCTTCAGACGGATCACATCACTGTATGGAAGCCATTTTGTTGAAAGCACTTCATACGGCGGACGATTCTGGCAAAGCAGTTCATACTCTTTCATCTTCTCATGCATCACTGATCCATGCAGTACTTTCAGAAATCCAAGCTGAAACTGATCCGGTTCCATAGCATAAACTTCATTAAAAGAATGAGCAAAACTATCATAATTCTCATATGGAAGACCTGCGATCAAATCTAAATGCTGATGCACATTTCCCTTCTCATGAATCCTTGCTACCTTATCACGTACTTTTTCCAGATTCATGGAACGGTTGATTTCTTTGATCGTCTGTTTATTCGTTGACTGAATTCCAATTTCCAGCTGGATGAGTCCTGGACGCAAACTCCGGATCAACTCAATCTCTTCCTCATTCAGAAGATCTGCTGCCACTTCAAAATGAAAATTTGTAATCCCTTTATCATGCTCTTTGATATAATTCCAGATTGCCATTGCATGATCATGCTTACAGTTAAATGTTCTGTCAACAAACTTAACCTGTGGCACTTCATGATCAATAAAGAACTGCAATTCTTTCTTCACAAGCTCCAGGTTACGAAATCGAAGACATTTATCAATTGAAGAAAGACAATAACTACAAGAAAACGGACAGCCTCTGCTCGTCTCATAATAAATGATACGGTTCTTGAAATTCTCAATATCCCTATAGACAAACGGTACTTTACTCAGATCCATGATCTGTCGAAACGGTGTCGCAGCAATCTGTTTTTCCTTTTCCCGGAATGTGATTCCCTGAATATTGATCAACTCAGCTGCACCACGACCTTCATAATATGCCACAAGTTCTGCAAAAGTCTCTTCACCCTCTCCGCGCATGATACCTTCTGTCATTGGATATTTTTCCAGAACTTCTCTTGCATTATAAGAAACTTCCGGACCTCCAAGCCAGATCTTCGTATCCGGCAGAATCTTTGGAATCTCCTGTATCAATTGCCCTACTTCTGTCACATTCCATAAATAACAGGAAAGGCAGAGAACATCTGGTGCCTGCTTATAAATATCCATCAAAATCTCATCAAATGGCTGATTGATCGTATATTCAGAAATTGTAATATTGCTGGCCGGATGCTGCTCTTTCGCATATGCGCGCAGGCAATAGACCGCAAGATTTGAGTGGATGTACTTTGCATTCACCGCTGCAAGCAAAATCTTCATCTTTTTATAAACCTCTTTTCCTGTTAATAATGTATATTTGTAAACATTTTCCTTTTTAGGTCTTACCTATCTATTCTGAATGAAGATGTAAGAAATGTCAAGATATGTGAAGTTGTGTATATAACATAAAAAGGGAAAGCTGTTACTGTTCACACGATGTGCGACCAGCAACGCATCTCGCCATTTTAAATCGCCTTTGGCGATGGGGCGAGATGCATTCAAGTCAAAACATGCATCCTCCGTGTCAATCAGCGGAGTGATTGATACGGGAGTGAACAGTAAAGGGAAAAGCTATCACTTACGATAACAACACAAATTGTGTCAGATTATCGTATGATAGCTTTCCCTTATTTTGCAGCTTTAATCAAAAGCCACCTCTTCTTTCTGCTCCTCACGGAAAATTACCCCAAATACTTTTCTGACAATCGGTCCTGCGAAGCACAGCTGCCAGAAGAATGCCATTGGGAAATTGAATACTGTTGTCTGGAACCACACAGCAATCATCTGATTTCCTGCATCCTTAAAGAGCAGTGTTGCTGCAAGGCTCATCAGCGGGCACATTCCAATGATGGATAAAACGGATATCGCCAGCACGATCATAAACGGATTATCTTTCTGTGGGTTCACGATCATAAATGCTTTCTTCTTTGCAATCGGTCCTACGAGAAAGAAATCCAGAATGAAAGCAATCGGTCCCATGATGATAAGTTCATGGAATGCTGCCAGAAAGACCTCATTACTCATTCCGCCCATATTCAGGGAAATGTTGTAGCAGATCATTGCATAAACCATGACAAAAACCATCATGATTGTGAAAATTACTTCTTGAAACTTATTTTTTGGCATAAAAAATCCTCCTATCATGATAAGCGTAACAGATTGTGTTGTTCGTTCATCATTCCGGAGGGAATGTATCGTTTCCAATATAAATACCATTCTATTCATTTTTTTTACGTGCATTGCGCTTCGAACTTGGCCCACAAGCGTTACCCCGATAGTTAACTCAGCCCAGGCACCCTCACGGCACCCGAGAGGTTCTGCTTAGTGCTGCTCCGTTCCCGACCTGACACGGTTCACAGAGTCCCGTCGCGTGAGACCCAGACGTCAACGTCACTTTCCGGGGGCAGCCCTGCAGACTGTCGCCCTCTGCGCAATATCACCCCTGCTATAGCGGATTGCAGGTTCAAGGTACCGCTACCACCCCGGCTGCACGGATTATTATTTTACATGATAAATGAATACTTGTCAAGTAGGCTGTTCTTTCTTTTGCACAGGAGTTTACCACAGGATTTAATTTTTCTATGTTACAGAGTCTGTAACTCCGCTTTTTTCTTCATCTTCCTGGCTTCCCTGAGTTCTCTGAAAAACTGCTTCATCAACTGGCTGCATTCTTCTTCCAATACGCCTGTTGTAAGATCTGCCTGATGGTTAAATGCCTGGATATCCAGTAGATTCAGAATGGAACCTGTACATCCTGCTTTCGGATTCATACACCCGACAACCACTCTTGGTATACGGGACTGGACAATTGCACCTGCACACATCTGACATGGCTCTAATGTCACATACAATGTACATTCTTCCAGACGCCAGTCACCAAGCTTTTTGCTTGCTTTCTTGATTGCTGCGACCTCAGCATGTGCCAGTGGATTCTTGTCTGTATTCCGTCGGTTATAACCGCGTGCAATAATCTTATCTTCATGAACGATCACGCAACCAATCGGGGTTTCTCCTAGATTATACGCTTTCTCTGCCTGTTTTAAGGCCGTACGCATATATTTTTCATCCGTTGTCATCCTCATTTTGTTTCCTTTCGGTTATTGTATAAAAATAGCATTAATATTCCTTTTCATTCTGAATAAACTATATAGAAAAATTCTTTTCAGGGGCTTGCTATGAATCCGGGAAGTTATTATTTATATGAGTACGAATCCTGCTGCCGCCGCAGAAATCTTGGTTTTCTACAAATTTCATCACATAATTATTCTTACCTCTTAACACTTCATGTTAAAAATCTTCCGATTGTCCCTGGAGAACAGTTGGAAGTCCATGCATTTATTCTCGAAAATCAAACACTTACAGGTTCTCCGGTTGCACTTCTTCAGTGCTCTGGTCAGAACTTATCCACACAACTGGTCATTTCCGGGGAACGTTTTCCACATAAAAGAACTCTTAAACACATTGATGGGTTCATTATTTTCTCCATCACCCAGAATCGATCACAGCATTGGATTGCCTCCGCTGTACCTCTGCCGGATTTTTATTCTTTTTCTGATTGCTCTTTATCAACAGAAGAGATTTTATCCTCTGAACCTGAGAATCCATCCATTTCGGAAGAATCCCTCATAACAGAAGACACTGTATCTGAGACTGTATCCGAAACAGCATTATCTGACGCTTCTATTGCTGACACTTCAACTTTGAATGCTCCAACTGAGGATACGCTAACCGAGGATGTTTCAGCTGATGATACTTCAATTCATGACGCTTCAATTCAAGCCAGAAAAATCACATACGCAGAGATTTCCACACTTCCGCGCAGATTCTGGCCGCTTTCCAACAACAGTTTTCTTCTGCATGGCTGTCATAATTATCATCACCTTCTTCTGGTCAAAGAAAAGGATCATCTTTGGCTTGGCGTTCCCGGCCTTTATGACCCAAAGGAAGCACAGGTGGCTAACTTATTCGGCTTTCCTCAATTTACCAGTTCTTACATCTCTATTCTGGAACTTACCGAAGAGGAATGTGAAAACTCTGAATCTTTCGGTCACTGGTGTCGATACTTAATGTGATTCTTAAAAAGAAAGGAAAAGATAGAGAAAGGAAGCGTTCACAGCGGATGCACTTCTTTTCTCTATCAATTTTAATTTTAATCCAGATAAATTGGCGGTTCGTAATCCTCTCCAAGAAGTACTTTCTTGCGTTCCTGATATCCAAGGAATGCCCATTCTGTCATATCTGTCCATTTATGGCTTGCACGGTCATAAACCTGCACATATCCAATTCTCTTCGGATGCATACGTACACTGTTGGATTCATATTCTCTTCCTGTGTATGGATTAATGTCTCCAACTTCTTCCTGTACAGGCTCTTCGTATGTTGCCTCTTCCTGCACCGGCTCTACCGGCTGTGTCTCATAGGATGTAACTTCTGCTTCTTCATATGGTTCTGCTTCTTCCTCTGCCGGTTGAGCATAATCTTCTGTATAAGAAATTTCTGATTCCGCAGGGTTTTCTTCTTCCTGATCTGATTCCGGCACTTCCTGAAGCTCTTCCTTATATTCCTCTTCTTCTGCCTGAAGTTCTTCTCTGACATCTTCAGTTGGCTCTGCTTCTACTGCATTCTTTTCAAGTTCAGCAAGTTCTTCATGCATATCATAAATCTCACCGATCGTCATGTCGCGTTCTTCACCTGTAAGCTGCTGTTCTTCCTTCTCTGTCTCCACCGTTTCCTCTGAAAAGCTCTCTTCCGGCTGTTCCTGTTCATTCCACTTTACTTCCTGCTTTCTGATACGTCCGACTGCACTCTCTGCAATCTCTCCTGACATGATGCTCAGCTGAAACGGACAGCCAAGAATAGATGCGATTAGTCTCATATCCTGTTCCTGAAAATTATCCCTTCCAAGACGCTGTGTTAAATTCTGACGTGACATCTTCTTTCCTGTCTCTTTCTCAATCGTCTCCGCCAGTTCTTTGATCGTCATTCCTTTTCTTCCCAGGACGATTTTCACCTGTTCTCCAAATGTTAAATCTTCCATTTACTTCTCCTCCTTATGTATTATTTATACTTCTCTCTTATCTGTCGATCAGAACGGTTTTTACTTAATTTGCAGAAACATATTCTTCCAAAGTAAGTCCTTTCTCTGTCATCTCTTTTGCAGCATCTACTCCCACATAACGATAATGCCACGGCTCATATATAATTCCTGTAATATTAGATTTATCCTGCGGAAACCGAAGAACAAAACCATACTCTGAACAATGTTCCATCAACCACTTTTGCTCTTCTGTATCTCCCTGTTTCTCATCAAGCTCCCCGTACTTTGTCGATATAATGTCAACAGCAAGACCGGTTGCATGCTCGCTTGTTCCTGGAATTGCAACTGATTTTTTTGTCTCATCATACGCATTTAACGGTGTGTATCCCTGATTGATCCAGTCCTGCATCGTCGTATTAAAGACATCTCTCTGTTTCTCATAAGAACGATATCCTGATGTCACATACATGCTGAGTCCTGCCTTCTTCCCATCATCCAGCATCTTATTCAGACTGTCTGCTATCCTGGAATCTACCTGTTTTCCACCACTTATCTCCGTCAGCTTCGCCGGCACATAAGAAGTATCCAATGGATGCTTCTCATTCACAAGTGCAAGACACCATCTGTCATCATCACTTGCCAGCAACTCTGCAGTATTTTCTGTTACTTCTTCTCTTTCTAACTCTGCCTGCAGTTCTTCGTTCTTCTTTGTCTGCTCCTGTAATTTTGCATTGCTGATTTCCAGCTTCTTTTCCGCTTTTTTCAATGTAATTGAGGAGATTCCTGAAGTAATTGCCACTCCTGCAATTACTCCTGCCAAAACCCCTGTAAGCATTAGTTTCTTTGCTCTGTCTCTGAACAATGCTTTATTCATCTTATTTAATTTCAACTCCATCTGTATTTTTCATCTTATCCTCTGTAATATTTAGAATCTCTTCCGTTTCATTCCCCCCGACAGATCATCCTATTCCTTCAGATATCGCACTTCAAATGTCTCCACTTTGATCGGTTTATTAAATAATGTTCCCTGTGCATAATCGCATCCTAATTCCTGAAGAACATTCAGCTGGTCCTGTGTTTCAACACTCTCCGCAAGAACAGAACATCCCAATTGATGACAAATATCAATTACGGCCTTTGCTACCACTCTGCTTCTTCTGTTTCCAACCAGATTTGTAATAAGGCTCTCATCCAGCTTCAATCCATCAAAATCCATAATGGACAGGATCGAAAAGCTGGAATTCTTAGCTCCGAAATGATCCAATACTACGCGGACATTCGCTTTTCTGATTTTACTGCATGATGCCGCCAGCATCTCCTGGTTCGTATCTGTATAAGATTCGGAGACTTCTACTTCCAAATATTCGCATAATACCTGATATTTCTCAATCAGCGCACTCATCTGATCCGCAATGTTCTCCTGCCTCAATGTTTCACCTGCAAAGTTTACTGAAATCGGCACCATCTGGATTCCTTCTGTCTCCCACTTATGAAGGATCTGACATACCTGTTCAAATATATAGAGATCGAGATAATGTGACAGCCTTGTCTCTTCCAGAAGATTAATATATCTTCCCGGATCCATAATTCCAAGATCCTTATGATGATATCTGACAATCGCTTCAGCACCTGCAATTTCTCCGGTCTGCACATCAATCTTCGGTACCAGACATACAATAAAATTCTTCTGTTCAATATCCTCCAGAAGATCCTTTTTGATGATTGGCTCATGATGACCTTTACGCAGATTTTTATAATACTTCTTTTTCTCTTCCCGCATCATATTCTCTGCACTGATCACAAGACCATTCACATCTATGTCCACTTTTCCCCAGGCATACCCTACTGAAACAAGTCCCAGACTTATGTTTTCAAGTTTTGTATATGCACCATGTACCTGTTGTGTAAAATCTTCATAGGAAGCGTTCTCCACAAGAACCAGATACTCATCTCCTGTCATTCTGTATACATTACCGTTATGGAAATACTCCGAAAGCACTTCACCAACTCTGGTGACAACTTCATCTCCATAATCTCTTCCGAATTCTTTATTAAAATTCTTCAGTCCATTAATGTCTACGGAAAGAGCTCCCAATGTCTTCAATTCTTCCGGTTCCACATGATCCAGATATGCAACAAAACTATTTCTGTTAAGTACTCCTGTCAGATTATCATGATAACTGAGATACTCCTGCTGTTTCTGGAGTTTATGAAGAGCGATTGCCTGCGGTATATACGGAATCACCGTACGAAGCAATCCAACATCACATCCGCCCCGGTGAACTCCAACTGCTGCAAGAATTGCTACTGTATTCTCATCCAGCTGTAAACTCACACTGTAATCGGCCTCTGTTGAATTTGTAATCTCCTGCTTCATCCACTTTGGCTGATGTTCTTCCGGAAGCATCTTTATCTTATCTCTCTGCCATGGAACATTCTCTGCACACCACTCAAAGATGGTCTCAATATCCCCATACTCTTTCTCAATATAGTACACGTATTCTGAATCATAATAATCACGTACCGCACGAAGTACATCATTTACGATTTCTGAGAGAGAACGTGGCTTCTTTCTATCACTCATATCATTTTTCCTCTGTCTTTCTATAATTTTAGACACTCAGATAAGATTATTGTATTATACTACGGATTAAAATGCAATACAAAAAAGTTTCGCAATTCACTTTTAAATGTAAAAAAAGAGGGTGATTTCCCATTCCAGAAAATCTGTCCCTCTTTCTCTAATTAAATGATATATCCTGCAGATATTTCTGATTTCTGCACATCTACATGCTCTCGAAATCTATAAATTCCACTTTTTATCCTGTGAAACACGAAGTCGGTTCATCGCTCTTGCCAGAGATGCCTGCGTATGATAATACTGCTGGATACTCTGCTGCTGACGTAACCTTTCCTCTGCACGCTCTTTCTGCTCCTGTGCTCGTCGCACATCGATGTCTTCTGGTTTCTCGGCTGTATCAACAATCAGTGTGACTCGATTGTTTACGATTTCAACAAATCCCACACCCACTGCAATATCTTTCCATTCATCGCCGTCCAAACTCATATGTGCAACTCCGACATTCACAGCGATCACCATATTCTCATGATTTGCAAGAATTCCCTTTTCTCCATCCGGAGCCGGGATGATCAGCTTCTTACAACGACCTTCGTAGAATACACCATCACTTGCTATGATTTTCAGACCAAATGTATCCATATGCACATTCTCCTATTTCAACAATTACTCTTCTTCCATCTCTTTTGCCTTGGCAATTACGTCATCAATTGTTCCGACATTGAAGAAAGCATTCTCCGGATAAGCATCCATCTCTCCGTCAATGATCATCTTAAATCCACGGATCGTCTCTTTCAGCGGTACATATTTTCCAGGAATTCCTGTAAATGTCTCTGCTACGAAGAATGGCTGGGACAGGAATTTCTGAATCTTTCTTGCACGCATAACAGTTGCTTTATCTTCATCAGAAAGTTCTTCCATACCAAGGATTGCGATGATATCCTGCAGTTCTTTATATTTCTGAAGAATTGCAATTACCTTGTTGGCTACTTCGTAATGCTCCTCTCCTACAACGTCTGCTTCCAGAATACGGGAGCTTGACTCCAGTGGATCTACGGCCGGATAAATACCCTGCTCAACGATCTTTCTGGAAAGTACGGTTGTTGCATCCAGGTGGGCAAATGTAGTTGCCGGAGCTGGGTCTGTCAGGTCATCGGCCGGTACATATACTGCCTGAACCGATGTTACAGAACCGTTCTTTGTAGATGCAATACGCTCCTGAAGTTCACCCATTTCTGTTGCCAGTGTCGGCTGATAACCTACGGCTGAAGGCATACGTCCAAGAAGGGCTGATACCTCAGATCCAGCCTGTGTAAAACGGAAAATATTATCGATGAAGAGAAGCACGTTCTGATGCTGCTCATCACGGAAATATTCTGCCATTGTAAGTCCTGTCTCAGCGACACGCATACGAGCTCCAGGTGGCTCATTCATCTGTCCGAATACCAGGGCTGTTTTCTCCAGTACTCCGGATTCTTTCATCTCTGTCCAGAGATCGTTACCCTCACGGGAACGCTCTCCAACTCCTGTAAAAATGGAATATCCGCCATGCTCTGTTGCAATGTTACGGATCAATTCCTGAATCAGCACGGTCTTACCTACACCGGCACCACCGAACAGACCGATCTTACCACCTTTTGCATAAGGAGCAAGAAGGTCGATAACTTTAATACCTGTCTCAAGGATCTCTACTACCGGGCTCTGATCCTCAAATGTAGGCGGCTGTCTGTGGATTACCCATTTTTTAGAATCTGTAATCGGCTCTCCGTTATCAATTGTCTCGCCGAGTACATTAAATAATCTTCCAAGTGTCTGCTCGCCGACAGGAACCTGAATACCGGCTCCTGTTGCAGTAACTTCCATATCTTTGCAAAGTCCTTCACTTGCAGCAAGCATCAGGCAGCGCACCTCATTGTTTCCAAGGTGCTGTGCAACCTCCATGATGCATTTCTTTCCATTATTATCAACTTCAAGAGCATCTTTGATAAAAGGAAGATCACCGTTTTCAAACACTACGTCAACGACAGGTCCCATAACCTGTACAATTCGTCCTTTATTCATGTTCTCTCTCTCTTTCTATATTTCAGTCATTACAAACTGCAACAACCTGCTGTCTGTAATGCATCTCGACATTTTAACTCTTCTTCTGCTGAGCTCTTGCGCCGGCACAAACCTCTGTGATCTCCTGTGTGATCGCAGCCTGTCTTGCTCTGTTATAGAGGATTGACAGATCTTTGATCAGATCCTGTGCACTGTCTGTTGCTGACTTCATTGCCATCATACGGGCATTATGCTCACTGGCATAAGCCTCAACCAGACATCCGTAGATCATACCGTTGATATAACTTGGTACAATACTGTTCATGACATCCATAGGAGATGGATTTAGTTCGATTTCCTCGCGATACATATTCAAAGGCATCTTCATTTCGCCAAAGTCCCCTCTCTCGAGTGGAAGAAGTTTTAACACTTCTGCCTCTGACTGAACTGCATTTTCCATTCGTGTATATACTACGTAAACTTCATCCAGCTCATGATTGTTAAACTGATCCAGAATAACCGCTGAGATGTCACGGGCACGATGCATGGTCGGCTTCTGAACTGTGTAACGGAAGTTTGTATCAATATCTACATCCTTCTTTGCGAAATAATGACGTCCAAGCTCTCCCACAACAAAAAGCTTATGCTGACCCGGCTTGGAAAGAATCTCTTCCTCAAGCTTCACAATATTGTGATTGTATGCACCGGCCAGTCCCTTGTCCGCCGTGATAACGATCGATCCAATCTTACGTTCCTCTGCCGGAATGTTTTCCCTCTTGTTGAAATAACTATGATGTAATTCTGGTAGATGACGTAAAATACGACTGATCTCACCCTGCAGCGCATAGAAATATGGTTCTGTATCTGCCAGCTTCTTTCTCGCCTGTGTCAGTTTGGAAGAAGAGATCATATACATTGCATTGGTAATCTTCATTGTGTCTTTGACACTGTTGATTCTGCTCTGTATCTCTCTGATATTTGCCATATTAACACCTGCTCTTCTTGAATTCCTTCGCTGTCTCTACGATCTTGTCGATCAGTTCCTCTGTCAGGACTTTCTTCTCTTCGATTTCCTGACCGATCTCCGGATGCTCTGCTTCGAACATCTGAAGCATATCATACTGGAACTGTTTAATCTTTGTCTTCTCTACACCTAAAAGTACTTTATGTGTTGCTGCACACAGTGTGATTACTTTCTCATGCAGGGAAAGCGGATGATACAATGGCTGTTTCAGAAGTTCCATCAGACCACTTCCATATTCCAGTTCTTCCTTCGTAGCTGCATCAAGATCTGAACTGAACTGTGTGAAGACTTCCATCTCACGATACTGCGCCAGATCGATACGAATACTTCCTGATGCTTTCTTCATTGCTTTTGTCTGAGCTGCACCACCAACACGGGATACGGAAAGTCCAACGTTGACCGCCGGTCTCATTCCTGATGCGAAAAGTCCACTCTCCAGGAAGATCTGTCCATCTGTAATGGAAATAACATTTGTCGGAATATATGCTGATACATCTCCTGCCTGTGTTTCAATGATTGGAAGTGCTGTAATAGAACCTCCGCCCATCTCATCACTCAAACGGCTGGATCTCTCCAAAAGTCTTGAATGCAGATAGAATACATCTCCCGGGTATGCTTCACGTCCCGGGGAACGTCCAAGCAGAAGAGAAAGTGCACGGTATGCAACCGCATGCTTGGAAAGATCATCATAAATGATCAGTGCATCTTTTCCCTTGTGCATAAAGTACTCTGCCATAGCAGTTCCTGCATATGGTGCAATATACTGAAGCGGAGCACAGTCACTTGCTGTGGAAGATACGATGATCGTATAATCCATTGCTCCGTGTGTCTGTAATGTATTAACAACTTTGGCTACTGTAGATGCTTTCTGTCCGATTGCAACATAGACACAGATTACATCTTTACCTTTCTGATTCAGGATCGTATCCAGTGCGATGGATGTCTTTCCTGTCTGACGGTCTCCGATGATCAACTCACGCTGTCCACGGCCGATTGGGAACATTGCATCAATGGAAAGGATACCAGTCTCAAGCGGAACGCTTACTGACTTACGATCAACAATTCCAGGTGCCTCATTCTCGATTGGGCGATAGTCGTCAGATTTGATCTCACCTTTTCCGTCAATCGCCTCACCGAGGGCGTTGACAACTCTTCCTACATAAGCGTCTCCAACCGGAACGCCTGCTTTCTTTCCTGTACGGGCTACCTTTGTGCCTTCACGGATTCCTGTGTCGCTTCCAAGAAGGATACATCCGATCTCATTCTTACGAATATCCTGTACCATTCCCTTAAGGCCGTTCTCAAAAGTAACGATCTCCCCGTACATGGCGTGATCAATCCCGTAGATTGTGGCGATACCATCGCCGACAGTAACAACAGTACCTACTTCACTGTCCTTACTCATTGTATCAAAATTCTCTATTTCTTCTTTCAAGATAGAAATAATTTCATCTGAATTGATTGAACTCACCTTGTTCACCTCCAGGTCAATCTTTGTTCTAATCTGTTCAGGCGTCCTTTCATACTCCAGTCATACTCATCACTGCCAACCCGGAGAATAAATCCTCCAAGCAGTGCTTTATCCTGGCGAACTTCGATTTTAGCACGCTTTGCGCCATATTTCTTGCAAAGGAACGCCTCCATTCCTTTTTTCTGTTCCTCCGTTGGAGGCTGAATACATGTCAGAACTGCGTTCAGAACCTGATTCTGTTCATCACAGTATCTGTCATATGCTGTGAAGATATCTTCGATCAGATTCATTCTCTGATATCTGCACGCTACTTTAAGGAAATTTCTTATCTCCTTTGGAAATACTCTGTCTACCACATTCATTTTTTTCTGAAGTTCAATGGTAGGATTCGCGAAAATCTCGTGAAGCTGCGGTACTTCCTCAAAAATCTCACGTGTTTTCTGTACAGCTTCTTTTGGGACACCTACTTCATACAGGACACGTGCATATCTGATTGCTGCCATCGGGCAGTAAATCTGACTCTTACTTGTCTGTGTCTTCATCTGTCCCACCTACTTCTCCCAAAAACTGGTCATAAATGTTCTGCTCTTTGTCTCCCACGATCTTCTCAGCGGATGCCATAGCCAGTCCTGCAATCTGAGTCTGAAGATCTTTCATTGTCTTCTCACGTTCAATACGTACATTCTCTTTTGCAGCTTCCAGAAGATCTCCGGCTTTGCTTCCTGCTTCACTTACGATGCGGTCATACTCTGTCTTAGCCTCTGAGCGTGCCTTCTCAACAATCGCAGCTGATTCAAGCTTCGCTCCCTTTAAAGCATCTTCATATTCCTGTTTCATCTTCTGCGCATCACTCTGTGCATCCTGTGCACTCTGAAGACCGTCTGCGATCATCTGTCTGCGCTTCTCCATGATATCACTCACCGGTTTGATCAGAAAATGTCTCAACAGGAGGAAGAGAACAATAAGGTTGATAATGGTATAGACAAGGTTCATATTTAACTGAAGCACCTTTTACACCTGCCTTTCCTGTTATCTGCTTCCATCATTTTCATAAGATTCTTTTCGTTTCTTATTTCAGGAAGAAGATGATCAGGATACCAATGATGAAACCGTAGATTGCTGTTGCCTCGGCAAGAGCACATCCAAGGATAAGGTTCTTACTGATCTTGCTTTCTGCCTCTGGCTGTCTTGCGATAGCTTCTACTGCTTTACCTGTTGCATGTCCGATACCGATACCTGCTCCGATACCTGTGAATACTGCGATAGCTGCTCCAATAGCAATAAGTGTTGACATAATTTTAATCTCCTTTTCTTTTCAATAGAATGTGTTAAGTTCTTACTCCATCTCTTCATTCATAAACAGAGATGTCAGGAATACAAATACGTATGCCTGAAGTAGACCGTCGAAAATATCAAAGTAAAAACTGATTGGAATCGGAATGACCAGTGGAACGATTGCTTTCAAAAGTTCCATGACTACGAATCCTGCCAGCATGTTACCAAAGAGTCGCATACAAAGCGACAACGGCCGGATGACGATTTCCAGAATCATGATCGGTGCTACAATTGGAATCGGCTGTGCAAAATGCTTTGCCCAATGTCCGAATCCATTCTTGCGGATACCTGAAAATTCAATGAGACACATACTCATGATTGCCAGGGCTGCCGTCACGTTCAAATCTTTCGTCGGAGGCTTAAAGCCAAACAATGGTGCAATTGTGTTTGAACAAGCAAGATATAACAGAACCGTAATCAGATACGGTACATAACCCTTGTTCTCTTTGCCAAGTACTCCGACAAAGAAGTCCTCAGCGGCGCCGATACCGGCTTCAAGAGCCAACTGCACTTTTCCGGGATTCTCAACCTTTAAGTTTCTTACCAGGATAATGGATGCTATCACAAGCACTGCCATGATGATCCAGGTAACTACTACAGATTCATTGATCCCGCCAAGAACCGGAAGTGTGAACACTGTCTCACAATTCAGTTCTTCCATAAGATTGTCTGCCAGATTTCCCGTATTGCTCCCTCCCTTTCTACCTAATGTATATTGCTGTATTTTGTCACTTTTCGTATACAGCATGGCAAATATTACTGCTTATAATCGCATTAAAACGTCATGTTCTCCGAAAAGTTGACTAAATATTACTCCCATGTTTTCTCTTTGTCAACGCTCCGCTTCAACAAGTTAAATTCATAAAAAAACCACTTTTTTTATTTCAATTTGCTCTTTTTTCATTCTACGTTTTGTCTGTTTTTTATCACTTTTTTAACGCTTTTCTGATTACATTTTAGAATCCGTTCTATTTTTATGCGCATTTTCAACAATAAAATTGTTTTTATTCCTGTACATTTGTACGATTCAAAAATTTTTTCATAGACACTTTGCCTTAATTTGTATATTAATGATAATTTTTCTCCGGTTTTCCATATTCTTTTCAGAATAATAGCAAAAACAGATGTTACATTTTTGTTACGATTTTGTTTTCTCAAAAGAAAAGCACCCATTTTTAAGCCATAGCATAGGTGTGATAAATAAAATTTTATTTTTCAACATATACTTGTTTTAGCTACGATTATGTGATATAGTGATTGTAGCTAAGGAAAGAGATGAATATGACATATTCACACAAAAATGACCCCTCATGAGCCGCCAACTCATGAGGGGTCTTCTCTTTTTTGATGGTTGAGCATCCATTCAGGCTAATTGTCGCTGTCATCTCCGTCTAGCCATTTGCAAACATAGTAGCCAACTACACTTGCTGCGACGGAAACAAGAAAAGAGATAAATATCGACATATTCACACCCCCTTTCTGTTGCCAGATTAGGAGCGACAACATATGTATTATACTATATAATTACAAATGTAACAATATATGTTTAGCGTTTTTTCAATTGCTGGTAAACATATGATACCGGCAGTCCAACCACATTATAGTAGTCCCCTTCGATTCCATCTATATACGCCGCAAAGCTTCCCTGGATTCCATAAGCTCCCGCCTTATCCATCGGATCTCCGGTTGCGATATACGCACGGATTTCTTCTTCGCTCATCTCATGCACATGAACCTTTGTCTCTACCGCATGGTTAATGATTTCTTTCTCGCCTGCATTATTATAGGAAAGAATTGCAACACCTGTATAGACTTCATGTGCTCTTCCCTGAAGGCTTAGAAGAATCTCATATGCATGATCTTCATTCTTTGGCTTGCCAAGGATTTCTTCGTCACGTACAACGATTGTATCTGATCCGATCACAATTGTATTTTTCAATTCTACTCCCTCTGCCTGAAGATCAGATGCAACATTTTCTGCTTTCATCAATGCAAGTTCTTCTACAATCTTCTGTGGTTTTGTACTTGTATAGACTTCCTCTTTATTACTTACCTTTACCTCAAATTCTAAACCGATTTGCGCAAGCAGCTCTCGTCTGCGCGGAGATGCTGATGCAAGAATAATTTTCTTATTCATTATTATTTTCCTTTCCTATTTTAAAATAGTTTTCACTGATGTCATTTCTTTCTTACAATAGCATAAAAAAAGGTGGACAGCAAAACTAATTTCTGCTGTCCACTCTCTTCATATTATGAAAGACTTTGAAATTTATAAGTCTTGTTCTCTTCAATCATCTATCATATTTGCTGAAACTTCAAGTGTCATATCTTCTTCAAGATAAATCGTAGCTTCTGTTCCGTCTGTAATTCTTCCGCTGAAGTATCCTGCGAATTTTCCGGCCAGATCAGATGTTCCGCTCACCTGCACTGTAACTGCCGGTTTTACTTCTTCCGGAATCTCAATCACTCTTTTCTCCCCAGACTGCATTGCCCCGATTGTTACTGTCTCTGCTCCGTTGAACTTAACCTGAACATTTTCCAATTCAAGCGGTGAAGTGTTACGGATTGTTATGTTACTTGTATACTGTCCACTTGCTTCCACATATTCTGATTTTCTATATAAAAACATGCCTGTAAACAAAAAGATAACTGTAAATGCGATGATCAGATTCTGCAAAACTCTTCTCATTCCCTTGCCTCCTATAAACTCTCTTTAAAATTTCTATTCTTATTTTTCTTTATTACACTAACAGAATAGCATTCAGAGATTTCTTTTTCTAGAGACAGATTCACTTAATTTTTTTCTGTTTTTCATCGTTTTGTCATTGATTTCGTTGACAGACATTGTTTATTTCAAGACAATGTAATCGTTTCCACGCGTTTTTGTTATATTTTCACAATACTTCTTCTCACAGCTTATTCTATACAATATCCAAATAGGTCTTATGCTCCGGTGCAGGAAATGCACGGTCAAGAGCAGCGTATTCTTCGTCTGTAAGGATAATATCTTTTACTGCCCAGTTCTGAAGTACATGCTCTGTTCTGCCGCTTCTTGGAATTGCAATCACCTGGTCTTTCCTCAACCAGCAGCTTCTCAAGTTGGAAAAAGAGCTCGGCACTCCGCTATTCTACCGTTCCCGGACTGACTGGCACCCAACCCCTGCCGGCGAAATCTATCTCAACGCAGCAAAAATCAGGAATCATCTATGAAACACTAGCTTCGGAAGAAATGGTTCTTGCCGTTCCAACAAAGCTTGTGACTGCTTTAGATATGAAGAACGGTGATCTGGCTCTGCTCAGAGAAGAGCCTTTTGTCCTCACGCAGAAAACCTCCACCATCCGGGAGATCGTTGATTCCGTTTTTAAAAATGCCGGATTCACCCCTAATGTTCTGTTCGAGACTTCAAATAACCATGCAATCATCTCCATGATCCATGAAAATATCTGCTGTGGAATTTTACCGATGTATTATATGGATCCAGAAGATGAGGCAATTACCTATTTTCAATTACCTGACCATCCTTCCTGGGAGATTGTTGCTGCATATCGCAAGGGACATTATATCAGCAAGCCAGCACGAACGCTGATCGAGCTTGCGGGAAATTATTTTACACAATAAAAGTCTTATCAATTTCCACATCGATTCTTTCATCAGCCTTTACATCAAGCCGTATCTTTCCATCGTCTCTTCTCATAGAAACAATGATTTTTCCATTAACAGAGTCATATTTACATGACATTTCATTCATGCTTTCCGGAAGATACGGCTTGATAAGTACTTTTTTGAAACCAGGTTTCAGCGGCTTGATTCCTGCAATTCCATTATAATACCATTCAATAATATGTCCCATCATATCATGACAATGGCTTCTTGGGTTTTCTTCCCAGTATTCACCTAATGTTGTCAGACCATTTTTTACAAATGCATAATAGGATGGATGTTCTGGTCTTGTAATAAAGGAGCAAATCAAAGCATTCATTCCATAACGGCTTGCTGTCTGAATAATATACGGAAGCCCTACTTCTCCTGATGCAAAAGACTGTTTTTCAATAAGTGTCTGACGGAATGAATCAATAACATCCTCTATCTTTTCTTCCGGCACCATTCCCCAGTAAAGTGGAAGAGCCTCGCATGCCTGTGTCATTACAATCTTTTCTTTGTGTTCAAAACTTCGATAACACCATTTTCCACTCTCGTTCTGTACAAGCAGTCTTCGATTATAATTTTCTTTCACGCTCTCTGCAAATTGAAGGAACCCAGCTTCATCCTCTTCTTTTCCAAGGATTTCAGCAAATTCCGCGAGTGTTATCGCATCGGCATAAAGAAAGGCTGTCTCAACATTTTCTCTTGCAAGCTGATTATCTGGATTTCCCCAATCACCAAGTCCGTGATTGATAAAACCATCTTCATTCTGCTTTGTCTTAAGGTGCTCCAGATATCTTTTACCCATTTCATAATTATCAGCAATCACTTTTTTATCTCCGTAAAAAAGATAATGCCATTTGACCCCTAAGATTCCTGAACTCCCCCACGGAATAATGTCAAAAAAGCTCCCCATTCCAGGTACTGGAAGAACATTATGTATATAACACGGAGCCTGTGACGGAATCAGACCTGCTCCTGGAAAATATTTATTTCCTTTGAGATCCATAAAATAATCTTCCTCTGTAAGTTGATCTATACGCATATCCATAAAGAACTTTTCCCATAATTTCCGGCCATCTTTCATATACATGATAGATGGTGCCATCAGGTGATTCGGCTCTTGCCATGCAAAACGTTCAATTGTTGGACAGTCTGTATGGATACTAACCATATTAGCCTCTACCGCTTTCTCTACTAAATCATAAATCTGTACATATCTTGTATCATCACAGTGAAATGTTCCGTCTGTTTTCCATGCACTGGAAATTGATTCGCCTATAATATCTTTTATTTCTGCTGATTCACTACTCTTTTCTACAGCAAAATATCTCCCTGCAAAATAAGTGAATCGCATACGATAGTCCTGCCATGTATCATCTTCTCCAACAATACATGTGATGCAGTTTCCAACTGTCACCCAGTTTTTCGCAACCTGATCGACATTTCCGGCTTCATTCAACTTTTCCGCTGGATAAATATAAATCACATCACCTTTTTTTCCTCGATACGAAAACTTCAGCATACCTGAAACATTCTGACCAAGATCATAAATATCCCTTCCTGATACTGTATGTACATATTTTGCTGAATAACTACAGATCACCTTAATTGCCGGCTGAAACTGTTCTATAAGCTCTCCCTTAGGAGCATCCTGTTCTGTCACAACAACTGCATTTTCCCATTTGGAATCATCAAAATCTATTTGATTCCATCCTTTTTGATTCAGTTCCGCACAATAAGTTTCTGAACCGTATACATTACTCATTGTAACCGGATGTTCCTTTACTTTGAAAGTTTCATCAGCAAAGAGCGTTTCCGCGGTTCCATCTACATAGTTTAAAATCAGTTTCACTGCAAATACCAATTCATTCCCAAATGGTTTATACGGATTCGGGTTTGGAGGCATAAATGCTGGAAAGCTAAAAGTATAATGTTCATCCTCTTTTATAAACCATCCGTTCCCCACTTCCGCTCCAAGCACATTTTTTCCCGTATGCACCAGATCTGTAATATCAAATTTCACATATTGAATCTTCTTGTCATAATTTGTCCATCCTGGATCCAGCTCATGATCTGCAACTTTCTGTCCATTCAAATGAAAAATAAACTGTCCAAGACCACAAACATATGCTGCTGCCTTTACTATTTCTTTTTTAACATCAAACTCTTTGCGCACATAAAATGGTTTCTGTGTTCCCTGGGAAATCCAATTTCCAAGTTCGTTCATTTTATACTCCTGCCTTCCTATACTACCTGTTTTCTTAATTTCTTGCCTGTTTTTTTCTGTTCTCAAGTGTATTTATAACTTCATCTGCTATATCTTCATATTTATAACAGAATTTTAAAATGATAAATATAGCAAGAAGAAGTGCTGCCGGCATCCATGCATACATAGAAATAATACCCATGTTGGTTATTCCTGACTGCACTGCCTGTCCACTGATGTAACCTGTAAGCCCAAGAATCCATCCAATACTTGCCTGAGCAAGTCCTGAACTGATCTTCTGTGAGAAACTCGTAATTGCAGAACCCATTCCTTCAATTCTTCTATTTGTCTTATATTCACCATAATCAATTCCATCTGCAAATAATGTACTTACCGGTACGGCAAGAAGTCCTGTTACTGCACCACTGATTACAGTTCCTGCAATAAGTAACGGCACACTCTGAGTCATGCCTGCAAATCCACGAATCAAACTTCCGATCAACTGTCCGATAATACCGATGTACATACATTTTTTCTTTCCGAATTTTGCCATGCATGGACCAACAAATAAAACGATTCCTATGAGAATTGGAATAATACTTACAAGATTCAATGTTGTTGTAAGCATTTCATTCCCCATTGTATACTTATAGAAATAAGTCTGTGAACAAGAATTGATCTGAGTAACAAAGTTAACAAGTACTGTTGCAACAAGTGCAAGAATCAAATATTTATTTGTAAAAAATAATTTAATACCTTCTTTAAAAGAAATCTTTTGTACTTCTTCACCGGATGTTGCTTCGACAGAAGTTACGTATTCTTTAGACATAAAGAATCCTGCAAGAAGTCCTGCTGTAACAATCACACCATAAATACCAAATAGAATTCTCCATGCACGGATATCTCCACCTAGTTTAAATATCAATGGGAATGTTAAGGAACATCCAAGAATTGTACCTGCAAGTCCGAAAAACATTCCAAATGATGCCATAGATCCTCTTTCTCTAAAATCCTGTGTCATCAGAGCAAGAAGTGAACTTCTTGCAATTCCTGTAATAGTAAACATAATTGATGTAAACAGATTATACGTAACGAATGCGTAGATCATCTGCATGGTCTTTGACCCATCTTGCGGGATAAAGAAGATCAATGCAATTGACAATCCTGTAGGTACCGACAGCCACAAGAGCCATGGTCTTGCTTTTCCCCACTTTGTTCTCGTCTTATCAATCAATATACCTGCAAGAATATCTGAAATACCGTCAAACAATTTAGATATAAAGAACATCGTACCAACGGCTGCCGCTGCAAGCCCAATATTGTCTGTATAAAACATTGTCAAAAATGCTGCGATAATTGAATTAGCCGCTTCCGGAAGATCTGCAATACCATACGACAGCTTTTCCGTAAATTTCAGTTTTTTATGCATCTCCATAAATAATACCTCTTTCCTTTTTTCTTTTGTTCCGGCCGTTTTTATCAATTTATCACACATCCCGTCAAATAATAAGTCCGAAACAAGACAGCAAATAGTATCTTTTGCGACATTTCTATGTTATAGTTATCCCATAGAACGGAGGCCACCTATGAATCACTTTCCACAATTAACACCAATAGAAAACAAATTAAAACAGATTTATCAACAGTCACCAGAGCGTTCTCTTCAAGAGCCTTGTGATCGTGAAGATGTTATGGATGTCCTGCTTTTTGGCATAGACATGACTTTTTTGAGATTATCTTTGTTCAAAATGGAACCTGTACAAACTATGTTCTCGGTCGCAGTATTCCTATGAGAACAGGTGATATCTGCATTATGGCTCCTGATGTCACACATTCTATTAGTGCCTTTCATGATGAAGATTATATTATCAATATTTTGATTCGAAAAAGCACCTTTGATCAGTCATTTTTCGGACTTTTAGACAGTGATACTATTTTATCTGATTTTTTTAAACGTACCTTTTATCAGACTTCAGAAATTCCATACCTTCTTTTTCATAGCGAAAATGATCCTGTATTAACTGATCTGATTGAACGCGCTTATGCAGAATGCGGGCAGCAAAAAAGATATAGAAAACAAATGGTTAACACTTTATTATCGCTATTTTTTATCAACCTTTTCCGTCGTCATGAACAACATATAGAGTTTTCAAATATCCATCTAAATTCTGCGGATGAAAATCTTATGTATATACTCAGATATATGCAGGCTAATTTTAAAACTGTATCACTGAAAGAGCTTTCTAATCTTTTCAATTATAGTGAACGTCAGCTTCAACGAATCATTCAAAGTGCCACTGGGCACACATTTATTGAAAATATACAGAATCAAAAAATGAAACTAGCCTCTGAACTACTGATTCACAGTACCTTATCTGTTTCAGAAATCAGTGAACGTATCGGTTTTCAATCATTGAATAATTTCAGAAAAATATTTTTTAAATATTTCAACATGACACCATCGGAATATAGAAGGGCAAATATTTAGAGAGTTCTACTCTTGTCACACTCTGCATGCAGTGCTAAAATAAGCGCAGAAACTCAAACACATACAACAGGCTCAGACTTTCAGAGGTGATATAAATGGAATCAAAGACAGAAAACAGAATCAACGAATGCATTTCACATCTAGACATTACTTACTCTTATCAGCTGGCAAAGCAGATGGAGACTCACAAAACCAATCCGGTACTCGGTTTCCGAACTGCCGGTTCTGATGCGGAACATAAGACAGGGGATTTTTTATACGAAGAAATGAAACGCATCGGACTTCAGAATGTGACGAAGGATGAATTTTGGCTGGATTCCTGGACCTTTGAACGTGCCGTGCTCCGTTTCCAGGATCAACATGGAGAACTGCATACTTGTCAGATGGGTGCTTATCAGACGAATTTTGAGACAGATGGATTCGAGACTTATGATCTTGTCTATGTCGGCCGTGGAACCGCATCGGACTATGAAGGGCTCAATGTCCGTGGAAAGCTCGTTCTTGCTGATATCAACCAGCGTGATGAATGGTGGATCAACTACCCTGTCTATCAGGCATATTTGAAAGGTGCTGTCGGACTGATTGCTGTCCAGACACAGGGTTATGCTGAGATTGATCCGCGGGCACTCAACGCTCAGGATATCGCCGGACCGGAATATGCCCCTGCATTCTCTCTTTCGAGACAGGATGCTTCTTATTTAAAAGAACTTCTCTGTCCCGAAGATCCTGCAGTATCTCATCCGTCCTCTGTCGCAGTTGAACTCAACGCCTCCTCCTGGGTTGAACGTAACCGCCCGGCTTATAACATTACCGGATATCTTCCGGGAACTGCCGCTTCTGAAGGGGACGACCGGATGATTCTGCTTTCCGCACACTACGATTCCTATTTTGACGGATTTCAGGATGACAATTGTGCGGTCTCTATGACATTTGGAATCATAAAAGCTCTGATTGACAGTGGCTATCAACCGCGCTATACAATCGCAGTATGTGCCCTTGCTGCCGAAGAATGGGGTGTCTGTGATTCTAAATTTGACTGGTCAACCGGAGCCTGGAATCAGGTATTCCGTGTTCACCCGGAGTGGCAGGGCCGCGTGATTGCCGATCTCAACTTTGAGCTCCCGGCTCACGCCCATAATACAAAAGATGCGATTCGTTCCACTTATGAATATGCCGATTTTCTGAAACACTTTTGTGAAAGCATCAATGTTCCGAAGGAAGCATATCCGGATGGGCTGACAGTGCTCGCACCGATCGAGACATGGTCCGATGATTTTTCCATCGCCATCTCCGGTATTCCTTCTACCGTAAATGATTTCAGTGCCGGACCGTTTATGGAAACGCATTACCACTCCCAATATGACAATGAAGAGTTTTATCAGGAAGCAGTTTACCGTTTCCACCACGAGCTCTATACAAGACTTTTAGTTACACTGGATCAGCTGACACTTCCGCCACTTGACTTTTCCAGACATTTTCTGGCAATGAAAAGTTCCATTGCCGACTGTCTTGCAGCACAGTCCAATGCCCCGGCAGAATTGTTGGAAGAAATTCCGGCACTTCAGGAAAGTATTTCTAAAGCTTATGAATCTGCTGATTTACTATATGAAAAGATTCAGGAGATCAACAACCAGACTGTTTCCGATGACTTCCCAATGATGTCCGGACTTTCTTCTAAACTGCTGCACATTTTCCGGAAGATGCAGGACTACTTCGTCCGCCTCGACTGGCAGGATGCAGTCTGCTTTCCCCATGCTGCTGCCAGTCAGAACCTCTGTCATCTGGAGCAGGCAGTCCATGCACTGGAAAGCCAGAACATCACTGCCGCACTGGAAGCACTCTACGAGGTAGATAATAACTGTTATGCATTTTTATTTGATGAAGAAGTCTATTATCACTTTACGGAATATATTTTACATCAGCCGAAAGACCGTCTGATGTGGGGTGCTGGACGCATTCTTCACCATGAGAATCTCTACGGTCTTGTCCAGCGTCTGAAAGAACTGGATCAGATGGCAATCCCTGGCTCTCTTGATCTTGAGATCAGAAGACTTGAAGCTGCTATCCGCCGTCAGCAGGCTTACTTAAAAGATGATCTGCATTATATGAAACAATCTGTTGATAAAATCCAGGCTTTGATAAACGATTGCCTTGAAACATTATAAAAAGAAAAGAATGGAGAAAACCAATGAATAGCGATAAGCTCTACAAAGTACAGGAACAGGATCTTGACCGCCTTAAAGAAATACTGACCGTCTGCTTTCAGAACGACCCGCTCTACAGCACTCTAATCGAAGATGAAGCAACAAAAGAACGTCTGCTGCCACATCTTCTTGAGTGCGACGTAACTGAATTATTTGAAACCTGTGAAGTATTTGCTGACAGTCCTGAGTTGAAGGGAGTCCTGATCCTTTCTGACGAATCCGATCACCGTCATGCATTTTATAATTATTTTGTCAGCCTGAAAGAAAGCCTCATCACAGACGGCTGGCTGCTCCACGAGGATCCGACTATGAAGACATTTTTCAACTTTGTCCTCGGAAAAGATTACCTCAACTCTGCTTGGACCGCCCAGCTTCATGAAACCCGAAGACTTCATGTCATCTACCTCGCTGTTGATCCGAAATTTCAACATCACGGTCTCGCAGAAATGATGATGAATGAAGTCATTGCCTGCGCCGACCGCAATGATATGATGATCTCTCTTGAGACACACAATCCGAAAAATGTGCCATTCTATGAGCATCTTGGATTCAAGACATTCGGAATCGTGGAGAAATCTCATTTTCAGTTAAAACAATATTGTATGATCAAAGAATTGTAAATGTTCTGTACACCTGTTCCGCAGTATCTGCCAGGTTTCTCTTTGCATTTTCATTCTTCATTGCCTCTTCCAGCGTAACTACACCTCGCAGGATAGGGAAAAATGCATCGATGCCATGCTCATTACATTTTCTGGCATCTCTTTCTACTGCACCTGCAAATGCAAGTACCGGCTTTTTGTATTTCTTTGCAAGTGCAGCCACTCCAACCGGAGCTTTTCCCATTGCTGTCTGACCATCCATCCGACCTTCCCCCGTGATGACAAGGTCTGCATCCTTCACATACTCTTCCAGCTGTGTCTCTTCCAGCACGATTTTAATTCCTGATTCCAGAACAGCATCTGTAAATGTAAGAAATGCGAATCCAAGTCCTCCTGCTGCTCCTGTTCCTTCCTGCTTTGCATCTGCCTTTGGGAATTTTTCTTTCGCCAATGCTGCATAATATCCAAGCCACTGATCCATCTGGCAGATCATTTCCGGTGTTGCACCTTTCTGAGGACCAAATACTGCACTGCATCCCTGCTCTCCGCAAAGAGCATTTGTTACATCACACGCAATCTTAAACTTACACTCTTTTAATTCCGGAAGCACATAAGTATCTGTGATTTCCTCCAGAACTTTCAAGCCCTTTGCACCAAATGGAACCTGATTTCCGTCTTTGTCAAGGAAACCGTAACCTAATGCCTGAAGCATCCCGACTCCCCCGTCATTTGTCGCACTTCCGCCGATTCCGACGAGAAAACGTCTGCATCCCTTGTCAATCGCATCACGAATTACTTCTCCCACGCCATATGTTGTTGTATTCAGCGGATTTCTCTCTTCATCAGAAACCAGTGTAATTCCTGCGGCCCCCGCCATCTCAATCACAGCTGTTTTCGTACTTTCAATAATACCGTATTCACAGATCACCGGCTCACCGAGTGGTCCTGTCACCTGTACTTTCTGTAATGTTCCGTTCATTCCGGATACAAGAGCCTCTACTGTACCTTCCCCTCCGTCAGCTAACGGTCTTACGATCACTTCTGCATCCGCATCCACTCTGTGGATTCCCTCTGCTGCTGCCTGTCCTGCTTCCATAGAAGTCATACTTCCTTTAAAGGAATCAATTGCTGTTACTATATTCATAATAAACTCCTTTCCATGTCTGTTCCATGTTTTATTAATGTTAGGATACCACATTTCCTGTTTCACAAACATGTTATGCATAACATTATTTCAAATTTATTCTATTATTATTTGTTATATATAACATTTTATAGTAAAATGGTAACTGTTCAGAGCCAAGCAAAATTTCATAAAACAGATGTAAAATGCTTGCA